>ERZ1673765.11-NODE-11-length-122764-cov-28.031758_pt1 | contig 122764 bp, 127 predicted proteins | sample MGYA00580144_ERZ1673765 | MGnify/ENA primary metagenome ERZ1673765 (study PRJEB41219, sample SAMN04549638) | soil metagenome | isolation source: soil | place: USA:California, San Francisco Bay NWR | collected 2009-02-09 ...
TTGACTGAAGACAAACGGTTCATTGTATAAGTGTCCATAAGAAAATGATTTCCAGGCCGAAAGGCCTGCCCATTCATCATCCGAAGCGGAAGACAATGTGCATCGCATGGCGGGATGGGCCAAGCGAGCTCCTTTGACGACCGACTCAGCGGAAAAACGAAGACGCGGGAATCAACAGGGGACACAAGTCTCACTTCATCGAAACACCCAGATGTTTGTCCCCTGCCCGCGTCTCGTTTTGGAGCGGACTTCATCCGCTTCTTTGCTGGGCGTCAAGCGAGCGAGCGGGCCCGATCTCCCATGCGCCGCGGACTTTGTCTACACGCTGCGGCTGTCCGATTGACGGACAGCCGTTTTCTTGCCAGTGAAGATTCTGCAGGGGGCAGGACTCTTTTTGTCGCTACAATTGGACGTTTGCTCTGACCTGCTGCAGGGTAATTGCGTTGGACACCGCTGTCCAAATATCCGGCACCGGCGATCCCACGTACCAAAACGCGAACCCAGCCACTGGCCAGTTCAGACTGGTTTCCACTTTTCGTCCGATGGAACGGCTCTCTTCCATCCAGATCGTGTGCGATACCCCGTTTTTTCGATAACTTACCCGGTACTGGCCAAGTGTGGAATCCCAGCGGATGCTCGCACCGCTGGCAGTGGCCAACTGGTAGGATTGGGGAATGGTCAGGTCGGCGGAGAGCCATTTGCCGTTCGACTGATACCAATCCCGCGTGTAGAGCGGCAGCCCAACGATCAGCTTGCCGGCCGGGACCCGTCCAACCAGTCCCGAGATGCTGTCGGCCAGCCACGGGAGGGAGGAGACGGAACCGGCTTTCGCACCGCCGCTCCAATGCTCTTCATACCCCATCAGCACCAGGTAGTCGGCATGTTGGGCCAATGCGGCGTAATCGTAGGGATCGCTCCAGTCGCTGTGCAAATCGCGCGGCACGTCGACGGAGACAACCGCTCCCTTTGCGTGCAAGGCGGCCGAGAGTTCGCGGACAAATGTGGTGAAGGCGATTCTGTCGGCCGGATACATGTTTTCAAAGTCGACGTTGATCCCGTCCAGCCGGTACGTATCCACGAGCGCAGCCAGCTTGTCCACGAGGGCGTTCATTTTGGCCGGGGTTGACAGGATATCGTGTGTCGCCTTCGCGTCAAAGCGGTTGCCGAACAGCGCCCACACCTTCTTCCCCTTTTCGTGTGCCCATTGGACGAGCGATGGATCGGCGGAATCCGATATGGACCCGTCCGGATTTAGAAAAAACCAGCGGGGCGAGAGCGTATTGACCTCGGAGCCGTTCACCAGGTTGAGAAATTCCTGGGTGGTCGACTGGTACTGCCAGCCGAGGACGACGGGAGGTTTGGGCGGTTGTTTGTCCAGACGCGACAGCACCCGGTGCAGAATGACGGCCGTCTCTTCCCTGCTGATTGGATCAGTGGGGCGGAAGTGACCCGCGTAGCCGACCAGCAGTTTGGTCTTGAGTGCTTCGCTTACGTACGGTTTTGCCCATGCCGCGATTAGGGAGGAATCAGCAACGGGGAGGCTAGGCGTCCCGCTGGGCTTTGTGCCCAACGCCCGCATGATGATTACGGCCGCTTCCTGGCGGGTAAGCGTGCGATTCGGCGCAAAGGTCGTCACACTGGTGCCGTTGACGATGCCCAAGGCAGCAGACGCCTGCACGTCGCCATAGGACCAGACGTATTTCGGCACGTCCGTATAGGCCTGAATCTGGCTGGAGACGGGGCGAATACCCAGTGTGCGGTTCAGCAAGGCGACGAACTCCGCCCGTTTGACGGACTGGTGGGGGCGGAAATAGCCGTCAGGGTCGCCGACAATCACGCCGGCCTTCACCAGCGACAGGATCTGCTCTTCCGCATAGCTGTCGGCAATGTCTTTCAGCGGCATGGTTTTGGCTGTCGACGCGGGCACCGCGATGGTCAAAAACAGGAGGGAAACGATCCACAGAAGCGATAGACTTGTCATATGTACGGTTCTTTTTCGCATAGTTGCACTCACTCAAATAGTCAAATTTTTTTGGCGGCAGACCAATCACATCCAGTGTAAAGGGAACCATGTGCACATTCACCGCTTAATTTCTGGAAATCGAATGAATTCATGGAAATTCGATGCACATTCCGGACTTTTCTCTCTCGGCGGGTATGGTATCATGAAAATACGGCTGCCAGAACGTGAGGAAGGAAAAGGAAGGAACGAGGATATGGAACAGGTGATTATCATCGGAGCCGGACCGTGCGGATTGGCGGCTGCGGTGGAATGCAAGCGGGCAGGGATCGACCCGCTCGTGATTGAAAAAGGGCCCTTGGTCAATTCCATCTACCGGTATCCGACGTACATGATCTTTCACAGCACGCCGGAATTGCTGGAGATCGGCGATATTCCGTTTACCACGGCCAACGAAAAGCCGACCAGACTGGAAGCGCTCAACTACTACCGGCTGGTGGCAACGCGCAATGACCTGCGCGTCCGCTGTTACGAGACGGTGACGGCGGCGGAGCGGACGGCGGACGGGTTTCGGCTGACGACCGTCGACCGGTTTCAGGCGGTGCAGACGTATGAGTGCCGGCGCCTGATCATCGCCACCGGCTATTTTGACAACCCCAACCGCTTGGGCGTGCCGGGCGAGGATCTGCCGAAAGTTTCGTCGTTTTACACGGAAGCCCACCCGTACAGCGGGATGAAAGTGGCGATTGTCGGCGGCAACAACTCGGCGGTGGACGCCGCGCTGGAGCTGGAGCGGGCGGGAGCCGAAGTGACCGTGATTTGCCGCAAGCCGCAGTTGTCCGACCGCGTCAAGGCGTGGACGCGTCCCGTGTTTGAAAGCATGGTGCAGAAAGGCCGGATTCGCATTCTCTACGAAGCGACTGTGCAGGTCATTACAGAGCGGGAAGTCCACATAGTGCAACAGGGAAAAACGCTCACGCTGGAAAACGACTTCGTCTTATCGCTGATCGGATTCCGTCCCGACCGGACGCTGCTGCACGCCCTGGGCGGGAAGATAGACCCCGAAAGCGGCGTACCCGTACACGATCCCGAGACGATGGAGACCAATGTTCCCGGTCTCTACATCGCCGGCGTCATTGCCTCCGGTCACCACGCCAACGCCATCTTCATCGAGAACGGCCGCTTCCACGGCAAGCTGATCGCCCGCCATCTGGCCGGTCAGCTCCAATCGGATGGATAGAAAAAAAGACAACGCGCCCTACCGTATGGGCAAGCGTTGTCTTTTTTCATGCGGCTCGGTGCTGTGGCCGCTTACATCGTCCACTGCAGCTGACGGCCGCCGATCACGTGGTAGTGAATGTGGAAGACGGTCTGCTGGCCGTGCTTGCCGATGTTGGTCACGACGCGGAATCCGTCCTGGTTCACGCCGGTCAGCTCGGCTACTTTTTGCAGACCCAGGTGCAGATGGCCGATCAGCTCCTTGTCTTCCGGCTGAATCTCCATCAGCGAGGAGATGTGCTTCTTCGGAATGACCAGCACATGCACCGGCGCGATCGGATTGATGTCGTGAAACGCCAGGATGTGATCGTCCTCATACACCTTTTTCGACGGCAGTTCTCCCTGCACGATTTTGCAAAAAATGCAGTCCATTGCGGCATCCTTCCTTTTTTGTTTTTCTCTCTTATATTGGATGAGATTCGCCATAAACATCCTATTTCCTGTCGGATGATGAGGCCGCGTGCAAGCGTTTTTACCTTGCAATCTTCCTCCATTTGGTTATAATGAGGGTGAGAAGTTCATTGATGCTTGCAGGAATGCACTCATTTCTGGCACATCCTGGCTTCTCAGTTCTTATGGCGGGATTGATAACTGGTATGGAAGATGCTAAGTATTAACCCACCATAAAACAGCTTGAGCGCTTTTTGCAGGCGCGGGTTGTTTTATGGTGGGTTTTTTGCTTCAGAGGAGGGACCGATGGAACAGAAAACAGTGCGATTCCACTTGAATGGTGAGGTGCACGAGGCCAAAACAGGCACCCGCGTCCTGGACTACATGCTGGAGAACGGGATCGAACATCCGCACATCTGCTATTCGCCGGTGTTGGGGCCGATTCAGAGCTGCGACACCTGTATGTGCGAGGTCGACGGCAAGATCATGCGCGCCTGCTCGACGACGATCACCGAGGGCATGCAGATCGAGAGCGCATCCGCCCGTGCCCGCGCCGCCCAAATGGAAGCGATGGACCGGGTACTGGAAAACCACATGCTCTACTGTACGGTGTGCGACAACAACAACGGAAACTGCCGCGTGCACAACACGACAGAACTCCTGCACGTGCAGCATCAAAACCGTCCGTTCCGGGAAAAAGGGTACGAAGTCGACATGTCCCACCCGTTTTACCGCTACGATCCCAACCAGTGCATTTTGTGCGGACGCTGCGTCGAGGTGTGTCAGGATCTGCAGGTGAACGAAACGCTGACCATTGACTGGGCGCGGGATATGCCGCGGGTCATCTGGGACGACGACAAGCCGATCAACGAGTCGTCCTGTGTCTCCTGCGGCCAGTGCGTCACCGTATGCCCGTGCAACGCGCTGATGGAGAAGTCGATGCTGGGCCAAGCGGGGTTCATGACCGGCCTGGACAAAGACCTGCTCAATCCGATGATCGATCTGGTCAAGCAAGTGGAGCCGGACTATGGCAGCGTCATGGCCATTTCCGAAATCGAAGCGGCCATGCGTGAGACCCGCACGAAGAAGACCAAGACGGTCTGCACGTTCTGCGGTGTGGGCTGTTCGTTTGAAGTGTGGACGAAAGGACGCCAGATTTTGAAAATTGAACCGACGGAAGATGCGCCGGTCAACAGCGTTTCCACATGCGTCAAAGGCAAGTTCGGCTGGGATTTTGTCAACAGCGACCAGCGCCTGACCACGCCGCTGATCCGACGAGGGGACGCATTCGTTCCGGCGAGCTGGGACGAAGCACTCACGCTGATTGCCGAGAAACTGGGCGCGATCAAGCAAACGCATGGCGGCAGTGCGCTCGGCTTCATCAGTTCGTCCAAGACGACCAACGAGGAAGCGTACCTGGTGCAGAAGCTGGCCCGTCAGGTATTTGAAACCAACAACGTGGACAACTGCGCCCGTTACTGTCAGACGCCGGCTTCAGACGGGCTGATGAATACGGTGGGCATTGGCGGTGACTCCGGCACGATCAAGGACATCGCATCCGCTGGATTGGTGATCATTGTCGGAGCCAACCCGGCGGAGGGGCATCCGGTGCTTGCCACCCGCATCAAACGGGCGAAGAAGCTGTACGGCCAGAAACTGATCGTCTCCGATCTGCGCAAACACGAGATGGCGGAACGTTCCGACTTGTTCCTGCACCCGCGGCAGGGGACAGACTTTGTCTGGATCACGGCTGTGGCCAAGTACATCATCGATCAGGGATGGCATGACGAAGCCTTTATCAAAGCCCGCGTGAACAACTACGAAGCATACCTGAAACATGTGGAAAAGTACACGCTGGACTATGCGGAAGAGGTGACCGGCATCCCGAAGGAACAGCTGATCAAAGCCGCGACGATGATTCACGAAGCGGACGGCACGTGCGTGCTGTGGGGAATGGGCGTGACGCAGAATGTCGCCGGTTCGCACACTTCCATGGCGATTGCCAACCTGCTATTGATCACCGGCAACTTCGGCCGTCCGGGGGCGGGCGCCTATCCGCTGCGCGGCCACAACAACGTGCAGGGCACCTGCGACATGGGGGCGCTGCCCAGCTTCCTGCCGGGGTATCAGAGCGTCAAAGATGAGGTGGCCCGGAAGCGGTTTGAACACGCTTACGGTGTATCCATTTCCAGCGAGCCGGGACTGACCAGCATTCAAATGCTGGAAGCGATCGGCAAAGGCACGCTGAAAGCGATGTACGTGGTAGGCGAAGACATGGCCTGGGTGGATTCCAACTCCAACCACGTCCATGAGATGTTAAGCCAGCTGGAATTCTTCGTCGTGCAGGACGTCTTTTTCACCAAGACGGCCCAGTTTGCCGACGTGATTCTGCCGGCCGCGCCGTCTCTCGAAAAGGAAGGGACGTTTACCAATACGGAGCGCCGCATTCAGCGTCTGTACCAGGTGTTTGAACCGCTTGGGGAGTCCAAGCCGGACTGGTGGATCATTCAGGAAGTCGCCAAGCGGATGGGCTTCGACTGGAACTACAGCCACCCGGGCGAAATCATGGACGAAATCGCCTCGCTCACGCCGTTTTTCGCCGGCGTCTCCTACGATCGTCTGGAAGGCTGGAACAGCCTGGTGTGGCCGGTTCACCCGGATGGAACGGACGAACCGCTTCTCTACAAGGAGCGCTTCAACTTCCCGGACGGACGGGCGCGCTTGTCGCTGGTGGATTACGTGCCGCCGGTCGAATATCCGGCGGAATTTGACCTCGTCGTCAACAACGGCCGGATGCTGGAACATTTCCACGAGGGCAATCTGACCGGCAAATCTTCAGGTATTACCTACAAGGTGCCGGACGTCTTCGTCGAAGTGTCGCCGGAGCTGGCCCGCGAGCGCGGCATTCAGGACGGCACGCTGGTCCGCCTGGTGTCCCCGTACGGCGCAATCAAGCTGCGGGCGGTGGTCACCAATCGCGTCCACGGCAAGGAACTGTTTGTCCCGATGCACTCCGCCAGCCACGAAAACGCGATCAACATCCTGACCGGTAACGCCGTGGACGTGCGGACGCAGACCCCGGCCTACAAGCAGGCCAAGGTACGCATGGAAATCCTCGAACGGGACGGGGAAAATCCACTGCCGAGATACAATCCGCGCTACGCCAAGCGCAACCCGCAGTTGGGCGTGCAGGTGGAACGCAAATGGGCGCGCAGCGACTACGAGCCCATCGCAGATGTCAACGCGGCAGGAGGTGCGCAATAATGGCAAAACCGACGACGAAAATCGTGCGGCCTGTGCTCACCGAAGCAGAAAAGCAGGCGCAGGCGCTGGAGCAGGTGAAACAAGATGCGGCACAGCACGCGGAAGGCATCCGCGAAGCGCTGAAACTGCTGCAGGAATTGCATGACAGCGGCATTCTGGAGGCGCTGAAGTCGCTCATCGAAGCAAAGGAAAAGGTGGCCAAGATCGCCGTGGGCCAACTGCTTCGCCCGCCTGTCACCAACTCGATCAACAACGCGATGGCAGCGGCCGAAGCTCTGGCGGAAATCGAGCCGGACATGACCAAAAAGCTGGTCGGCAGTCTGGTCCAAGGGCTGCAGCAGGCCAAAGCAGGGCTCGAACAGGACAGCAAAGTGGGCCTGTTTGACCTGGTCAGAGCGCTGCAGGACCCTGACATTAACCGGGCGATCAGCTTCGGCCTCAACCTGTTGAAAGGCATGGGGCAGGGATTGAAAGAGTAAATGTTGGCATGAGATGTGGTGATTGGATGTCCAGACGTGTGGAACATGAATTCAGCAAGCTCGTACGCGAGATTCGCAAGGAATACGTGGGCTGCGGCCCGCAGCAGATCCGGACGCGATTCGTGGGCCCGTGGGCCATCACCGAGATGACTGGCAACTTGACCGACGTGGAAAAGTGGATGATTGATTCGGAAGAGGGCCGGCGCATCATCCATGAGACGAGAACGAAAATGGTCAAAGACATTTACAAACATGCCGAGGTGGTTGAGAAACTGGAAAAACTGGTCCACGCGAAACTTGTTACGCTGTTTGCGGACATCAATCTCGCAAGCGATGTCGCGATCACGGTGTTCGTATTTGACCGGGATATCCAGTCCGACGCACGATGGTTTGCCCGTTCGTCGGTGTCACGGAGAACGCCCGTGGGCTCCCCGTAATTGTTGCCCACCAGGAGCATGCGGCCGCGTCTGCATCCAGTCCGGATGTGGGCGCGGCTATTTTTCGTATGAAAGTAGAGCGCTGGCCGCGTACGTTTCCTGCCAATCTCTCTAGTCAAAAGGAACTAGGTGTATAGTAAGGGAAATATTTGAAGAAAATACATAAATATAGGTAATCATTCCCAAGAAAAAAGACTGGACAGCCTATATGATTAGGATATACTTACAGAATTTTCTGTCAAAGAAATCTCCATTCCAGAGAGGAGGGTGCAGGAGTCAAGCGGGTTTTCTCGACAAGGTGAAAGGGAATGTCGCGGCTTTTTCCATTTGCAGTCGACTATGTTCACACACGAGGTGATCCTGTTGAAACTCATCCGCTGGTCGATGCTTCTTCTGTCACTGGCACTGCTGGGTACGATAAGCATGGCGGGTGCGGCCGCTCCCGGATTGGCCAAGGATAAGCCAAACGGCCGCAGCGTCCAGACGGGCATCGAGGTGCTGCTTGACAAACCGGATCTGGTCAAAGGGAAAAGAGTGGGGTTGATCACCAACCCGACCGGTGTTACCAGTGATCTGACGCACGCTGTCGATGCCATGCTGGCCAAAAAAGTGAACCTGGTGGCCGTCTACGGACCGGAGCACGGTATTCGCGGAACAGAACAGGCCGGTTCGGCGCCTGGCACCTACGAAGACCCGAAAACGGGGCTGCCGTTTTACAATCTGTACAACAAGTCGCCGGAAGAGATCGCGCCGCTGTTTCGGGATGTGGATGTCGTGTTGTTTGACATCCAGGATGTCGGTTCCCGATTCTATACCTACATATCAACGATGGCGTACGCGATGAAAGCGGCCGCATTGGAGGACATACCGTTTATTGTGTTGGACAGACCCAACCCGATCGGCGGGGAAAAAGTGGAGGGCCCCGTTCTCGAGCCCGGTTACGAGTCGTTTGTCGGAATTTACCCCATCCCGATTCGCCACGGTATGACCGTGGGTGAACTGGCCATGCTGTTTAACGATCAGTATCTGGAAAAGGAGATCGGGAAAAAAGCGGATCTCACGGTCGTGAAGATGAAAGGCTGGAAGCGGGACATGTGGTATGATGAAACGGGTCTTCCCTGGGTGCTGCCTTCCCCCAACATGCCGACGTTGGAGACAGCGACGGTCTATCCGGGCAACTGTCTGTTTGAAGCGACCAACCTGTCCGAAGGCCGGGGAACGACGCGGCCCTTTGAACTGATCGGTGCACCGTACATCAAGGCGTGGGAGCTGGCCGATCGGATGAATGCGCGCCGACTGCCTGGCGTCAGCTTCCGCGAGGCGTATTTCAATCCGACGTTTTCCAAGCACGCGGGCGTGAATGTCGGCGGGCTGCAGGTATACGTGACCGACCGGAACAAGTACGATCCGATTCACACAGCTCTCGCCATCATCGAGGAAGTCAAAGACCTGTATCCGGACGACTTCGCCTGGAGAGCCGACAACTGGATCGACAAGTTGACCGGATCGGACAAGGTCCGCAAGGCGATGGACGCAGGCACGCCTGTCGAGGAGATCGTCAAATCGTGGCGGGGTGAATTGGACGCATTCAAGAAACTGCGCAAGTCCTATCTGCTGTACCACTAGGGAGGAGTAGACGATGAACAAACGCGCCGCAATGATTGGACTGTGCGTCTGCTTGTCATGGGGAGCGTTCATACTGCCGACAGTTGCCGCCAAGCACGGCGAAGAGGCGCACTCGGCATTGGAAGCGCAGGAAAAAAAGACAAAGCCTGTCAAGCACCCGCTGTCTCATCCCTGGGACAAACCCGGCCCCTCCTCCGCCATCCTGCATCCGGGAGCACCTGCCGCCGCAGGGATGACGCCTGCACCGTTGCGAGAAATCGACTCATTCATTGAAACGGCAATCCAGGACGGCGTGATGCCGGGTGCGGTCGTGCTGATCGCCAGACGCGGGGTGATTGTCAAGGAACAGGCGTATGGCCATGCCGCCCGCTTCGCCGACGACCAGGGGACTTTGCTGGACCAACCAGTCGCAATGCGGACCGACACCATCTTTGACCTGGCGTCAATCAGCAAGCTGTTTACCTCCACCTCCGTCATGCAGCTTCACGAGCAAGGGCTGTTCCAACTGGATGATCCGGTGGCCAGGTACATCCCGGCGTTTGCGGAAAACGGCAAGGAGGACGTGACCATTCGACAGCTCTTGACCCACACCTCCGGCTTTGAACCATTCATTCCCCTGTACAAGATGGGGAACAGCCGGGAGGAGCGGCTGGAGATCGCTGTTCGCCATCCCCTTGTCAACAAGCCTGGCAGTGCGTACGTATACAGCGACCTCAACCTGATTGCACTGGGGGTGCTGGTGGAGAAACTGAGCGGCCAGCGCCTGGACGAATACGTCCGTGAGCACATCACCAAGCCCCTGCGCATGACGGATACGATGTACAATCCGCCTGAGCGCTTGCAGAAACGGACGGCGGCGACGGAGTACCAGCCCTGGACAAACCGGGAGCTGGTCTGGGGCCAGGTGCATGATGAGAATGCATGGGCGCTGGACGGCGTCGCCGGGCATGCCGGGGTGTTCAGCACTGCCCGCGATTTGGCTGTCTTTGCACAGATGATGCTCAACGGCGGCACCTACGCCGGAAAGCGGATTTTGTCCAAACAATCGGTGAAGCTGATGATGGAAAACCAGATCCCGGAATTCCCTGGGGACGACCATGGGCTTGGTTGGGAGCTGAACCAGGGCTGGTACATGGACGCGCTGGGCGACAGCCGGACCATGGGGCATACCGGCTACACCGGCACGTCGATCGTCGTCAGTCCCAACAACGACACGATCTGCATCGTGCTGACCAACCGCGTCCATCCCACCCGCAACACCGTCTCCACCAACCCGGTTCGCCGGGGAGTCGCTCGTCTGGCCGCACTGGCGATCCCGGTGGACCTGCCCGGAAAGGACGGTGCCTGGTTTGCGGGGACAGGCGATGAGCTGGACAACACATTGACGGCAACGGCCGATCTTCCAGAAGGGGGACTCCTCACATTTGACACCTGGTACCGGATTGAAAACGAGAGCGACTTCGGCCATGTGGAAGCGTCTGTAGACGGCGAACAATGGACAGAGGTGGGGACTGCGCTTACCGGTGAAGGCGACTGGCAGACGGTTGCGTGGCAGCTTCCTGCTGGTACACAACAGGTCCGGTTCCGCTACGCTACTGATCCCAGCGTGAACGGCCGGGGCTGGTATGTGCTGAACCCGACCATTACCGACCCGTCCGGCAAGCCGGTTAAAACCGTCTGGAACCCGCTAGGCTGGACATACGAAGGCAAAAACAGGGGGAGATAATCGTGAAGCACAAAAAGCATGCAGGGCTGGCAATTTTCTTCGCGCTGCTGCTGATGTTCTGCCCGGCAGTGATTGGCGCAGACGCAGCGCCTGTGACTCCAGAAGGAGACAAGGTCGGCGTCACCGATTTGATCATCAGCCTGAACATCCCCGAGGCAGATGCGGTCGTGTCGGGCATGACGCTGCAGCTTCAGGCGCTGCATCTGTACGCGGACGGCCATTTTGAGCAGACGTCGCGCAAGCTGAGATGGCACTCCTCCAACAAAAATGTGGCCAGTGTCGATGCGCAGGGCACCGTCACGATTACCGGACACAACGGCAGAACCTTCATCTCCGTAACGGACGGCAAATTTGAGGATCGCATCGCCATTGACTACAAGGAAAAAGGGGAGCCGCAGGTACAGATCGTCAAGCAGAAAGGGAAGCGGTACGACATCATCGGCAAAGCGATCGCCGGCATGACGCTGGAAGAAAAAGTAGGCCAGATGATGATGCCCGACTTCCGCAAGTGGAACGGCACCGATGTGACCCGCATGCTTCCGGAAATTGAAGAGCTGGTGAAGAAGTACCACATCGGCGGTGTCATTTTGTTCAGGGAAAACGTGGTGGATACCGCGCAAACGGTCCGTCTCGTCCACGACTACCAGCAGGCGGCGGAAAAATACGGGCTGCTCGTGACGATCGACCAGGAGGGAGGCATCGTGACCCGGCTGCAGCAGGGCACCGACACACCGGGGAACATGGCCCTCGGAGCCACCCGTTCCACGGAACTGGCCCATCAGGTGGGCAAGGTGATCGGCAGGGAGCTTTCTGTCCTGGGCATCAACACCAACTTTGCCCCGGTCATGGACGTCAACAACAACCCGGACAACCCGGTGATCGGCGTGCGGTCATTTGGTGAAGATCCCAAGCTCGTGGCCGAGATGGGTGAGGCCTACATCAAAGGACTGCAGGAATACGGCGTAGCTGCTACGGCCAAACACTTCCCCGGCCACGGTGATACGGCTGTCGATTCTCATTTGGGACTGCCGGAAATTCCCCACGACAAGGAACGGCTGATGAATGTGGAGCTGTACCCGTTCAAGCAGGCGATGGAAGCGGGGGTGGACGCAATTATGACGGCCCATGTTACCTTCCCGAAAATCGACGACACCAAAGTCGTCTCCCGCAAAGACGGAACGGAAATCTCACTGCCTGCCACCCTGTCTCCCAAAGTGATCACCGGGTTGATCCGCGACGAACTGGGCTTTGACGGCGTGGTCTCCACCGATGCGATGGACATGCAGGCGATCGCCGACCACTTTGGTCCGGTGGACGCTGCCATTCGCGCGATACAGGCGGGCGTGGACATCGTGCTGATGCCGGTTGGACTGGAAGAAGTGACAAACGGTGTCCTGAAAGCCGTCAGCGACGGCACAATCAGCGAAGAACGGATCGACCAGTCCGTCCGCCGGATTATGACGTTGAAAGTAAAACGGGGAATTTTTAAAGCCGAGCAGCCCGCTGATGTACAGGACCAGATCGCCCGTGCCCTCGAGGTGGTCGGCTCGGCGGAGCACAAGCGGGTGGAAGCGGAAGCAGCCGCTCGTTCTGTGACCCTGGTTAAAAACGACGGGGTACTGCCGCTCAACATGGACGAAAAAGCGACCATTGCGGTGGTGGGCACCACGTATGTCGACGAACTGGCTGATGCCATCAGGAAACATCATGCCAACACCGTCACGATCAAGGTGACAAACAACACCCTGACTGACGAACAGCGAAAGCAGGTGGAGGAGGCAGACGCGGTCATTATCGGTTCCTACACGTTTGACGTAAAGGGACGTTCCTCGGACAACCCGTTGATGAAACTCTACCGGGAGATCAGCCAGCAAGCGGACACCCCCGTGATCGGCGTGGGCATCCGCAATCCGTACGACATCATGGCGTACCCGGAAGTGGATGCCTACCTGGCCCAATACGGCTTTCGCACCGCCAGCTTTCACGCGACAGCAGAGACGATCTTCGGTCAAAACGAGCCGACGGGAACACTGCCGGTCAGCATTCCGGACGGGAAAGGCGGTACCCTGTACCCGTTTGGTCACGGTCTGGGATACATTAGGTAAATCTCCGGTTCGGACGAATGGCCCGATTCGCTTGTCGAGTCGGGCTTTTTCACGTGGAAAGAGTTCGCTCCTAGATCAATTTCGTTCCCGTTGGTATAATATGGGTGTTTCGCGAAATGCTGAGCACGCTTGTTGCAATCCAGGGGGGAATGGAAAAGGTGTACGGTAACAGACGAACAGGAGTCATCCTTCTGGTCGTTTTGCTTCTAGTCCTGTTTGCTGTGAAACGATGGGACCAACCAGTCGATCAGAAGGTGATCAAAGTCGACAGGTGGGAGGAAGTCAAGCAGTATCAATATACCAAGACCCCTGGACTGAAACGGGCGGAAGAATTGGATCTTGTCCGTACCTTTGACATGAAGATCCCTGTACCCGGTACCGGCCGCACATTGTCGATCGACGAGATCTGGTACAACAGCAACCATGTTTTTTTCTTTACCAGCATTGACGTACCTTCCGGATTTCTGGGGGCTCTCCCCAATGAGAGGGAGGTGCCGATTGTCTCGTTTGTGATGGGGCTGCCGGGGGATCAGCAGGATGGACCGGGCCATCCGCTCTTTACCTTGAACTGGGAACCAAATGAAGGTGTCATTTACGACGGGCGGTTTTACAACCGCGCGACCACCAACCCGCTTTACAAGGATGGCATGACCGACATTTTGTCCAAGGTCGACGAGATCGTACTGCGGGATGTATCTGTGAGCATCGGGGGACAAACCATTCCGCTGCCTGATATTACTCTCCCCATTCGTTTTGACGTTCGCCAGGAGGTGACGGTCTCGGTACCGTTGAAGCAGGAACTGCACGCGATGGACCGCACGATCACCCTGGAGTCCCTGGAACTGGGCACGACGGTCAATCGGCTGTACTTTCGCTTCCGTTCCCCGGAACCACACGAACAGTTGAGCCATGTGTCCTTTACCCTGCATTCCGAAGCGGGAGAGGTGCGCGACTCCAACCTGAGCCGGATCGAAACAGGGCCAAACGGGCAGCATTACGTCGAATTTGAACCGTTTGACAAACGGCCGGCAAAGTTGGAACTGATCCTGCATTCGCTTTGGCTCGCGGGAGACGACCAAATCCATTTTTCGATTGATTCTGAATCATACGACCGCCACCTAAACAATGAAACAGACTCCTACCGTGAAAAAGTAGCGAAGCACCTCGCCACGATCAAAAACACCGATGTCTATCTGGATGAACTGTACTACGACGACAGGGGCATTTCCTTTTCCATTCGCTATGAGCATCAGGAAGCGGAGAAACTGCCTCGAATGCATCTGATTGTCGGAAAGCCCAACGATGCTGAAGTGGGGACCAATCGGAAACTGCCGCTGACGGTAACGGCGACAAACGAGCGGGGCGAGCCCGGTGAATACGGGCAGAGCGGCAGCGGTGAGAACACCTATCACATGTTTTTGGGCGCAGCATTTGTGCAGGCTTCCAAGCGCATTGACGTTACCGTTGACCGGTTGCTGTACGAGATAGCGGGGGAGTGGAAAACAGCATGTGAGGTGCCAAAAGGTGAATAGAGGTTCCAGGAAACGCTTGCCGGTATGGCAGGCGTTTTTACAATGGTTTGCGTATGGTTTGCGGCCAAACCGTGTTACTCTATGTCCATGTGGAATAGACAGTTGTCTTTTTGACGTAAATGGCGTAAGCTAAGAATTGACATCAGGGCCAATCGTCCGGCCGCGGCATCAGCCGCCATCGCGCAAAGGCGAAAGGGTGGCTTCCTCTTTCACGGCCGGCGTCGGGACCGCGGAAACATGCCATGAAAAGAAGAGAAGAAAGATAAAACCAGGAGAGATCACCTCACTAGAGGGATAGGAGGATCAGGAGATGAAGGTAGCAAAATTCGGGGGAACTTCGCTGGCCAGTGCCGAGCAGATCAAAAAAGTGTGCCAGATTGTGAGAGCGGACCAGGAGCGGCGGATCGTGATCGTCTCGGCGCCGGGAAAACGGCATCCAGCGGATACGAAGGTGACGGACCTGTTGATCGCTTATGCCCAACGCCGCCTGAACGAAGGCGAAGCGGAAAGCGAGAAGCAGGCCGTCATCGACCGGTTTGTGGAGATTATGGAGGGATTGGCGTTTCCTGCACAGCTTTCCCGCGAGATCGTGGCCGCACTGGAGGAGAGCCTGGCTGCGGCGCCCGTCGATCAGCCCGAACGCTTTGTGGACGCCGTCAAAGCATCGGGTGAAGACACCTGCGCCAAGTTGGTTGCGGCGTATCTGCGCCAGCTTGGCGAGCAGGCGGAGTACGTCAATCCACGGGAAGCCGGACTGTACGTAACGGATGAAGCCGGCAACGCACAGGTGCTCCCGGAGGCGTACGACCGGCTGCAGTCTCTTGGCCAGCGGCAGGGCATCGTCGTGTTCCCCGGGTTCTTCGGGTATACGCCGGACGGGGTTCTTGTCACGTTTTCCCGTGGCGGTTCGGACATAACAGGTTCCATCCTGGCTGCCGCCGTGAAGGCTGACCTGTACGAGAACTTTACCGACGTGGATTCGGTCTACGCGGTAAACCCCAACCTGATCGCCAATCCAAAAGAAATCCGCGTCGTCACCTACAGGGAAATGCGCGAGCTGGCCTATTCCGGCTTTACCGTTTTCCACGAAGAGGCGCTGCTGCCCGCATTTCGCGCCGGCATACCGGTCTGCATCAAAAATACGAACAATCCCGCCGCGCCGGGGACCAAGATCGTCTCCGGCAGGGAAACGAAAGACGCGCCGGTGGCCGGTATCGCCAGCGACAAAGGCTTTTGCAGCATCTACGTGAGCAAATACCTGATGAACCGGGAGATCGGCTTTGGCCGCAGACTGCTGCAAATTCTGGAAGAAGAAGGCATTTCGTACGAACACACGCCGTCCGGTATAGACAACATCTCCGTCATCTTGCGGGAACGGTTTTTTGACGAGGAGACGGAGTCGCGCGTCATCAAGCGGATCATGGACGAACTGCATGTGGATGAAGTCTCCGTCGAACGAAATCTGGCGCTCGTCATGATCGTCGGAGAGGGGATGAGGCGTTCCGTCGGGGTGTGCGCGCGAGCCACCACTGCCCTGGCAAACGCGCGGGTCAACCTGGAGATGATCAATCAGGGATCGTCCGAAGTGAGCATGATCTTTGGCGTCAAGGCGGACGATGCCGACAGGGCGGTGCTGGCGCTCTACCAGGAGTTTTTTACGGCGCAAAACGCTTGCCCGCAGCCGGCGGCTATCCGCTAGCGACAGTCATAAAAAATGAGGGGGAGTTCCCCCTCTTTTTTGCGTTTATCGTTACCCCTGGATTGGGACGTGTCCTTCAGATGCACGCCGCTCTTGTCTGCGGTCGTTCCCGATCAGTTTGCCTGATCTGACCAGTGCAGCCGTGACCAGCAGCGCCGCACCATTGATGAGAAACACCGCGCGAATCGGAATCAGTCCGCCCAAAAAGCCGCCCATCACGGGGCCGATCATGGTGGCCAACTGTGTGACGGACTGATTGAGACTGAACGCTCTGCCGCGAAACTCCGGTGCGGTGACGCTGACGATCAGCGCGTTGATCGACGGATAGACGGCTGCAAAAAAGAGCCCGTACACAAACCGCAGCACGCCGAAGCCGTACAGATGAGTGAAGAAAAACTGCAGGAGATTGCCAATTGCCCCGCCCACCAGGCCGATAAACAAAATCCTGGTATAACCGAGCCGAGTCCCTGCCGCTCCCCACCGAGGCGCGGCCAGCACCGTAGCGATGCCTACGGCGGAAAAGATGATGCCCGCGCTGAGCGACGCATCCTGCCGGGACGTTCCAAGCTGCAATACGTACACGGTCAGCAGCGGTTCCAGCAGCATGACGGACACGGTAACGATCATCGACAATCCCAGAACGGCAACAAACGGGCGGTTGCCCAGAGCGGTGCGCAGGTCGTCGCGTATGTTGGAACGCTCAGCGGAACGGTTTACATTGGTCTCTTTTGCGAAAAACGTGGCGATCAGCGCCGCCACCAACACGACGTACCCGGAGAAGAGAAACGCTTCCCGGGTGCCCCACAAATGGCTGACAAAGCCGCCCACGAGCGGTCCGACAATCCCTCCGGTGGCGCCGGCCGTCGACATGATGCCGAGCGCGTAGCCCACGTGTTTTTCCGGTGTGTTCGTCGCCACCAGGGCGATGGATGCCGGGACAAAACCGGCCAGCAGCCCCTGCAGTACCCGAAGCAGCAGAAATGTATACGGATCGGTGACGAAATAGTTCAAAAAGTACAACACGGCCAAGCTAAACCCTGACCGCATCAGCATCGGTTTCCGTCCGTACTTGTCGGCGAGCGATCCCCAGTAGGGAGAGATCAAGGCGCTCACCAGGAAGGTAATGCCAAACGAAATGCCCGACCACGCCTCCAGATGTTCATCGACGCCAAGAGACGTGTGGAGGAAGAGGGGCAGAAACGGTATGGAGATGGAGTACGCCGTGCTGCAAAAAAACACCCCGATCCATAGCACAACGAGATTTCGCTTCCAGGAAAACGTCATCTGTCGTCACAACCTTTGTGGAAAGAAGAGTTGCGTGATGCGATCATTTTAACATTGACTGACAAAAATGACTAATTGAGAAATTACATTGAATTGTTTCGGAAATGAAATTAGGGCGTACCACTCTTCGAAAATATTTCAAAAAACTGCTTGACAGTTGCCAATACCCATACTATACTTTTTCCATGTCAGGCAAAACGGTTTGTGCCTGGAATCCTGTAACAGGGAAACTTTGCGTAAGGAGGCAAGAACGATCATGGTAAGTGAATTCGTACAAACAGCCAAAACGAAAACACTTCCCGATCGTTCGATTGCAGCGTAGGTTTCTTTCGCGTTCCCTTTCCGTTCCATGGGATCAGGGATTGCGAAAGGCGAGCGGCACAGCCGGAACCATACATGCATGAACACAGACGTCGGGAAGAACCATGACGTCTTTTTGCGTTTGCGAGATGGCGGGGAAAGCCCGGCGTCTTCGTAATCCGCACGAGGCGTCAGATAACAACCTGGCGTCTTTTTGTGTTTGCGAGACGCTGGAGATATGTGCCGGCCTCTTTGTGCGCAGCGCGAGACGCCGGAATGATTAATGTTCCCGCGTCTTCGTGCACAGCGTGAGACGTCGGAAACGCCCGGCGTCTTTTTGCGCTTGACGAGGTGCCGGACACCCGCCATTCATGCATGGTAAAACCGCTGTCACATATTACGTAAATCTGTGCGCTGCAATCGAATCAGTGGAGGGTTGCCCGATCAACGCAACAGGAGTGTGGAGAATGGGCAGCTGAATACCGGACCGGGACGCAACCGGACCACAGAGGAGTGATCGCCAAAACATGCGGCTGGACTTATTATCAGACATTTACATGTACATGACAAAAACACAAAAACAAAAGAAAGAGGGATGGTATGACAGCTCAAACGACTGCTAACAATTCGGCGGGAAATTTGTTCCGCAACCGGGTGGTACGGACCATTCTGCTGTCGGCGTTATTTTTGCAGATCGGCATCTGGGTCCGCAACTACGCTATTTTGCTGTACGTGATGGAGCAGACGAATGGGGACCCAATTGCCGTATCGCTCATCTCCGTGGCTGAATTTGCGCCGATTTTTCTGTTTTCCTTTATCGGGGGCACGTTTGCCGACCGCTGGCGCCCCAAGCGAACGATGATCTGGTGTGACCTGCTCAGTTCGCTTTCCATGTTTGTCGTGCTGCTTACGCTGGTGTTCGGCAGTTGGAAAGCCATCTTTTTCGCGACACTGGTCTCGTCTGTGCTGTCGCAGTTTTCGCAGCCGTCCGGCATGAAATTGTTCAAACTGCACGTGCCGGAACAGCTCATTCAGATGGGGATGTCCATGTACCAGACGCTAATTGCACTGTTCATGATCCTGGGACCGGTTGTCGGTACATTTGTGTATCAGCATTACGGCGTCGGCGCCGCAATCGCAATCACGGGTGCAGCCTTCCTGCTGTCCGCTGTCGTGCTTGTGATGCTGCCGCCTGATCGCGACGTGGAGAAGCAGGATGAGAACACCACCTTCTGGCAGGAGATGAAGGCAGGCTTGCGCTATGTGCAGGGGAACCGGACGTTGACCCTCCTCGGCGGCTGTTTTGCTGCAGCGGGGTTTGCGATTGGTCTGACGCAGCCGTTGGTGGTATTCCTCGTCACCGAACGTCTCGGACTGCCGAAGGAGAACCTGCAATGGCTGATGGCCGTCAACGGCGTCGCCATGATCCTCGGTGGAGGAGTGATGATGGGCCTGGCGAAAAAAATTGCCCCGCAAAAGCTCCTCATGCTGGGGATGACCGTGAGCGCCTGCGGTTTCCTGGTGATGGGACTGTCGACTGAACTGTGGCTGACGCTGACGGCCCAATTCATCAACGGTCTGGTCATACCGTGCATCCATATCGGAATCAACACGTTGATTCTGCAAAACACCGAAGCATCGTTTGTCGGGCGTGTCAACGGCATTCTAAGCCCGCTGTTCATGGGCGCGATGGTGCTGATGATGAGCATCACCGGATGGTTGAAAGCCACATTCTCGCTGGTGACGATGTTCGAGGTGGCTACCGCGCTGTTCTTCATTGGGGTGGCGGTGATTCTACCGCTGCTCAAACAGCAGCAGGGGGGAGCTCCGCAAAAAGTCGTACAGCCGGAATAAAACGGAATAAAATAGGAATACAAAAATCGAGTCGTGTGAATACGCAGGTACCCAGTAAGGCGTACCTGCGTTTTTCATTCGTTCCGTTTTTATTGGTTCAAAGAACGCATGGACATGGCATAGGAATAGATACAGCGTACATGGTTGAAAAGAAGCATATTATCAGTTCATGAAATGGCATTTTCATGAACTGATACAAAAAATAGCCAGAAAGACTATTCGCAAGGCACCAGCTGTTCTCCATTATTGGCGAACGATATTGTTCGTTCTTGACAACTTGCGTTTTGTATGGGCTTTGGCAACGTTGTCTATGCCAGGATGCTGCTTGAACCGCTAGCCAGCGACGAGTTCTTTGATGGAATATCATATAAAATATCCGACAACCATTGTGATGGTCGCATGTCTGTGTCTGATACCTTACTGATCGCATGTTTCCAATCAAGGACTTGTCATCGAGCTCTTGTCATGAGGATTGTCTGGTAAACGTCATCGGATGCTCATCGGATAATTATTATTGGATAATCATTGTTCGTGTCACTATTAGCGTTATTGCTTTGGAGTTTGCGACGCTGTCTGTATCATGGGATGCCTGCTGAGAACCGCCAGTACATGGCGATTCTTGAATGTTTATCAGTTTACATAATATATATTATCGGACTCAAAAGGAAATCGATCCGCTTCGCAATATCTTTCCGCTATAAATCGCTGTAAAGCTTTAGGAATCCGCAGAAAAAAGAATCCGCAGACATATTTGCCTGCGGACAAAAGTTCTTCCTCGATTGTGGCCGCGTGTTACTTCAGCAGCGCTGCATCCAGTGCCACTTCGATCATCGCGTTGAACGTGGTCTGACGTTCTTCAGCTGAGGTGGCTTCGCCGGTGAAAATATGATCGCTGACGGTCAGGATGGACAAGGCGTTGCGCTTAAATTTGGCGGCCAGTGTGTAGAGGGCGGCCGTCTCCATTTCCACAGCCAGTACCTGATAGCTGGCCAGTTTTTTGTACAGGTCCAGGCTTTCCTGATAGAACGTGTCGCTGGTGAACACATTGCCCACCTTCACAGACAGATTCCGGTCTTTGGCGGCCTGGTATGCCTTGTGCAGCAGATCAAAATTGGCCGTTGGCGCAAAATCAACCTGCTGGAAGCGCAGCCGGTTTGCCTGCGAATCGGTGGACGCCGCCATGGCGATGATCACGTCGCGCACCTTGATGTCTTCCTGGATGGCACCGCAGGTCCCGACGCGGATCAGGTTTTGCACGCCGTATTCCTCCATCAGCTCATGGATGTAAATGGAGATGGATGGCACGCCCATGCCTGTCCCCTGTACGGACACCCGCTTTCCTTTATATGTACCGGTAAAGCCCAGCATGCCACGAACGTTGTTGTAGCACACTGCATCTTCGAGAAACGTTTCTGCGATGTATTTGGCCCGCAGCGGATCGCCTGGCAACAGAATCGTATCCGCAATCTCATTGGCCTTTGCTCCGATATGGATGCTCATAAATCATCTGCCCCTTTTCTACTCCAGATTGTCCTACGAAGTAATCGTACTACAAACGACCCAAATCGCAAAGTATATCCGTTTACAGAATGAACCACCGCCGCCACCCCGATGAGGTGACAACGGTGGTACTGGCACATGGACAGTTTTTTATGTCTCAAACGGCAGTATGACATGCCGATCGCTGATGATCCGCGCCTTCTCCACGTGCGAAAACACGTCCCGCTGCCGAAACGGGTCTTCTAAACCCATCCGGTCAGAGTTCTTCACGTGTTGCACGTACTGTATCGCTTCCAGGTGATCGCCCAGGAGCAGCTCCTGAATTTTGGGTGAAAGTTTTCGGCGAAACACGTTCACACTCTCTGCCTGGACGACGACCATCCCGTTGGCAATCGCCATCGCCAGCGCTTTTGGCGGAACCATCAGACTGTCGAAACCAAGTGCGGCAGCAGCGCTTCGCTTCATCGCATGCGGTGCCGCGCTCAGTGACGAATAGCGCAGGTCGGGGCGGGACAGCATCCGGTTGAGATAATATGTCGCCATCGCGACGGCGTCCAGTTTGGCTGGCTGACGGTAAAACGGATTGGCGTTGTTCAGCGCGATGTCCGCCCCCCGATAGCAGGCGTTTGCAAATGACTGCAGCGACGCTGCGGGCACGACGTAGCTGCCATCAAGAAACAGCAAGACCTCCCCGCTGGCTTCCCCAGCGCCGATGGCCCTCCCCACGTCGCGTCCCAACTCGAACGGATAAACCACACAGGTGACCGGGTGACTCCAGACCATGTCCACCGTACGGTCGCGGCAGCCGTTGACAATCACAATGATTTCCTTGGGCCGCAGCTTTTCCACCTGCCGCAGCACCGCTCCAATCGTCTTTTCTCCATTGCTGACCGGGATAATTACCGAGAGCATCCGGCTGTTTCTTGCCAGCTGTTGGGGCGTTAGCTGCTGCCCGGATGATGGTTTAGCGCGGACGACGCGTTTTGGGCCCGGTTTTGCGCTGAGTCTTTTGTTTGGCTTTTCGAACGACACGCCAATCCCCCCCTGTCGTCCCTCTCATCATCTGACTGTATACGGTCCGCAGGTGCAACTGCGGAGGGACTAACAGCAGATCCCGATGACGTTCGTGATCGTAAAATCCTGCCCGCTCTCCCCTTTCTCGCAGACAGGTGGCGATGGCATCCGCGTGATCGCTCAATTCAAGATCAACAGCTCTATCGTTTCGCCCGGCGCGTGAATTGTTCAGCCGCGCCGTATTGATCGGGCAGACTCTGGTAATCGCCAGACCTTGCAGTGCGGCTTTGACCAGCGCCCTGGGCGGGACAGCCAAATCCTCGAAGCCGATCCGTTCGGCCGCCTGCCGGCTCATGGCGTGCGGAACGGTGGTCAGGGAGCTGCCGGCCAGATCAGGCCGCCCCACGATGTGATTCAACAGCCGTCTGACCTGGGTGACTGTTCCGTTATACCGACAGCCGGTGGAAGCGTTGAGCACCACATCCCATCCCTTTTTCACTTCGTCCACGTACTGACGAAGTTTGGAAGCCGGCACCAGACAGTCCGCATCGATGAACAACATGATGTCGCCTCTGGCAAAAAAAGCTCCTATGGCACGACCAACATCCTGACCGAGAGTGGGAACCGCTTCGATAACCTTGGCTCCTTGTTCCAGCGCCCGTTTGGGTGTGTGATCCGTCATGCCGCTGCATACGACGATCACTTCCGTTGAAGGGGACACACGCCGTGCCTCTTGGATGACCCGGACGATTCGCTGGGCCTCGTTTTGGACGGAAATAATCACGGACACTTCAGGTGCAGGACATGTCGTGCTGTCCATTGCGTTTCCCCCTTCGCAGGAATATCGGGTCTCATCCTACGATACGCCGGGAGGAGGCTAATGGACACGGCTGCTGTCACAGCCGTCCCTGAGCAGAATTAAAGGGCCGCATGTGCACCACCGATCCGCTCTGTCCCAACTCATGATCCCACATGCTCAGTGTTTGTTGGAAAGCGGTATTCCATACGAAAGAAGGACGCCCGGTTGGGGACGTCCATCCTCAGGAATCAGGACCAATGCGCACGGCGTGGCAGATGCCGCAGTCTCTCCCAACGGCGGCGGCGAGATCGCGCAACCGTCAGGACAAACAAAAACAGGTTTAACATCAGCCAGGCAAAGAAAATCGCGTATCGCGGCCATGCGGAATCCGCTTCCTTCTCCTTGGGTGCGGCATCCGCAATCGCGGCGGCGCGAGGGGGATCTTTCCGCAGTAACGGCAGCGTCTGCGTCATCTCCCCTGCCCTGACCAGCAGCTGGCCGTCGGCAGTCAGCTCCGTTTGCGGCTCCGTCCCTTTGGGGACTGTGGCGTACAGATCAGTCTCTGCCTGATAGGTGACCGCAGGTGCAGCATCGTTGGCCGCCGCTTCCTGACCAAATGTTTGGCCGGCAGTGGCCACCTGTCTGGTCTCATAGTGGGCAAACCCATAGTCCAGCATGGCGGTCACGTCCTTGTAGGCGTATGCGCTGGACCCTGCTTTCATCGTGACCGCGATCAGTTCTGTTTCGCCGCGCTTGGCCGAACCCACCAGCGTGTGCATCGCCTGGTCGGTAAAACCGTTCTTGATCCCGGTCGCCCCTTCGTAATTGCGGAGCAGCTTGTTGTGATTAATCAGCTCCGTCTGCCATTCGCGACCGTTCCACGGCAGGCGGACAGTGGCCACGATCTCGCGGAAGGTCGGGTTTTTCATCGCATATTGGGCGATTTTGGCCATGTCTGCCGCAGTCGTATAGTGATTGGGATCATGCAAGCCGTGTGCGTTTGCAAAATGGGTCTCAGTGACACCCGCTTTTTCCTGCAAGTATGTGTTCAGCAGATCGGCGAAATGCTCGACGCTGCCGCCCAAATGCTCCGCGATCGCAGTCGCCGCGTCGTTGCCGGAATTCATCAGCAGCCCGTACTCCAGCTTGCGTAAGGTGACCTGCTCCCCTTCGCCCAGGTACACGCGTGTGCCTTCTTCGTAGCGCGCTCTTTTGGAGACGGTTACAATATCATCCGGATTGCCGTTTTCAATCGAGTAAATCCCGGTGGCGATTTTGGTAATGCTCGCCGGATACAGGCGAAGATGCGGATTTTTTTCAAACAAAATCTGACCCGTTGCCGCGTCAATCAGTATGGCAGATTCCCCGTAAATGCCGCTGGGTGTCAGATTGTCTTCCCCACGGGCGGATGCGGGCTGCACGTTGAAGCTGCACAAAACGCAGGCTGCAACGAGCAGGTACGTAAGCAGTAGACGCATGGTTGTCGGTTCCTTTCTTTGTACTTGCGGGCATCAGCACGTCCGTGCTCGGCTAGCCCAGTCGCTTGCCCAGCAGATCGTGAATCATTTTAAATTTCGGATTGTCTTGAAAAGCCTGTTCAAAACCGCTTACGTGTTCGCGGTACAACGCTGCCGCTGATTCAAAATCCTGCTTCACGTACAGCGAGAAGATTTCTTCCAGTTTTTCCTCAAGCGACGTGTTCACTTCCGGCGGCGTCAAAATCTCCTGGCGCAAGCTGTTCATCAAGACGTCCAACTGGTGCGTGATCACGGACGCCTCGTGGAGCTGCTGCATCACGTTTTCCGGGATGTTCCCGGCGTATTTGTAACGCAGCTCGTGTTCGTTCGTCGCCCAAAAATTCATGCCCAACGTACGAATTTGAATTTCGCAGAACAGCGTGATTTTTTCACTTCCGTGGTACACTGTGTAGGAAACGATCATGTGGATGCTGCGGTATCCGGAATCCTTGGGCGTTGCGATGTAGTCCTTGATGTCGTGGACTTCGATGTCCTCCCGCTCCTGCAACAGCTGCTGGACTTCACGCACGTCATCAATGTACCGGCAGACGATGCGCAGTCCGGCGATATCCGTAATCTCCCTGGCCACTCGCTCCTGCCAGGTGTCCTGCTGAAAATCGATCCCTCTTTCCTGCGCTTTCTTGATCAGGCTGTCAACCTTTTTCACCCGCCCGACGACGAACTCGATGGGTGAATAACGGCCTCTTTTCAAAAAACCGTACTTGATGCCCTTCAATTTCAGCTTGAGTTCATCGACAGCCTGTTCGTACGGGGCCAGAAAATGAACAAGGTTGTTCAGCACCTTGTTGGGTACGTGTGTAGTGCTCATGCAAATTCACCTCCATGTCACTCCCAGAGGAAAGGCGAGTCTCCACAGCGGCTGCGGGTTCATATACGTGTTGTGAGATCAGCATGCCGCAGTGCAGATGGATGGGGACCTGTGAAAAAAACGGTGCTCCCCATGCGGTCGATTATTCGGCCGCGTCTGAGCCTGTCCGCAAACAATTTGCGGCTTTCCCGTGACGACGCGCTGACAGCTAAACGGCATCGTCATACGGCCTTGGGGCAGGCATGAGATACGTATCGGAAAAATACGGCATCTAAAGCGGAAGTGTGCCGCGTTTATCTCTGTCTGGTCGGCATCGATTCGTTCCGTGTTGTGCCGCATCTGGTTCATCTGTGTGCTGACAGTCAGCTTGTCGGCGGCATTCGTGTTGGGGGCGATGATCAGGCTGGCGAAATGCTGCTTGTCCACCGACAGCACCAGGTACGCGCCCGGCTTTCGCATTTAAGGGAATGGAAATCCAATGACCAGGTATATGGGCGAGCAATCAAAATGACGCATTCCCTTCCATTTTCCAGTATACCAAAAGAATACGGGAAAGGAAAAAGAAAAAGAAGGCTAACCATCCAGCCTTCCTATTGTTCCTGCTCCGCCTGTCTTTTGTTGTAATCGGCCATCATCTCCATGATGGATGTCATGTTCGTCAGCATCTCGCTTGCCCGTTTTGTCTTCTGCGAGATGGAGGTAAAGTCAATCTTCCCTTTTTTTCGGTCCTTCCAGCGCCTGAACAGCTCCCCTGCCTTTTCAGGATTGGAGCGGATACTGGAGATGCGAGCAGCGTCCTGCATCAGCCACGCCTTGAAATCGGGATTGTCCCGCAGCAGGCGTTTTACTTCTTTCTTTTTCATTCCCGGACGTCACTCCTTTCCGTCAGCCATGGTTAGTTTGCCTGTTCCCTACACCATATGACTAGTCCCGGAATATGATTGTGTGTTTACACCGGGAGAAAAAGAAAGGGCGTGTGCACCACGCACACGCAAAGAAAAGGCCCCTGTCCGGGGCCTCGTTCATCCAGTTATTTGCTTTTTGTCAGATGTTAGCTGCGACCAGCCAGTTGTTGTTCAGCAAAGCTTACCAGACGCTTGGTGATTTCGCCACCTACAGAACCGTTTTGACGGGAGGTGGTGTCAGGGCCAAGAACTACGCCGAATTCAGCAGCGATTTCATACTTCAGTTGGTCAAGCGCTGCGTTTGCTTGAGGAACTACCAGGTTGTTGGATCCACCAGTGTTGTTTGCCACGTGTGATTCCTCCTTCATAACAAGTTTTCTCCCGGGACGGGGTTGAACCGCCAGCGAAGCCGCTTCTCTCCGATGAGACCGAGAGGCGGTGGAGTGAGAGCAACTCTGGCTCTCTCGTGTTACTATCATCCCTCCGTTGAACGCATCCATGCAGTGTTCGTCGATGTAAAATCTGTCAAGGTTGATCGTACGCTTTGTGTTATAATGGGGCGAGACAGTTGGACACGAGAGGAGTCGCGTTTTTGTGAACCACCCCGAAAAAGTTCTGCTCATTGACGGTATGAGTTTTTTGTTTCGTGCGTTTTACGCCTCCGCCTGGGCGGGCGGGTATCGGCAGACCTCACAAGGCGTTTATACAAACGCTGTCTACGGGTTTACGAAAATGATGCTGGACTACATCGATCTGGTGCGCCCCACCCACGTCGCCGTCGGCTGGGATGTGGCTGCGCGGGACACCCTGATTCGCTGTCAGTGGTACGAGGGATACAAGTCCAACCGGGTGGCACCGCCTGAAGAACTGGTCCCCCAGTTTGATCTGGTCAAGGAGGTGACGGATGCATTTTCCGTCCCCAACCTGGGCATCCCGGGATATGAAGGAGACGACATTCTCGGCACTGTCAGCACGCGGCTTCAGGCCGAGGGGCATCAGGTGGTCATCGCGACCGGTGACTATGACAGCCTGCAGCTGTTGTCCGAGCAGGTCAGCGTGAAAATCCTGAAAAATGGCGGCAAGCACGAACACTACACACCCGCCAGCCTGCTGGCCGTCCGCGGGATCAATCCGGAACAGGTCGTCGACGTAAAGGCATTGATGGGCGACGCCTCCGACTGCATTCCCGGCTGCCCGGGGATCGGCGAGAAGACGGCAGTCAAGCTGATTGCCGCCCACGGCTCGCTGGACGGACTGTACGCCAATCTGGATGCATGCACGCCCAAAATGCGCGCCAAACTGGAAGAACACCGCGAACAGGTGTATCTGAGCAAAAAGCTGGCGACGATTTTCCGCGATGCGCCGATCGATTTTTCACTCGAAGCGGCAAAATGGGAGTACGATCGGGAACGCGTTCAAGAAAAGTTTGCCGAACTTGAGTTTGGCCGCACCTTGGTCAGCAGGGTAAGCTGAGTCACGACAGCGCCGTCTGCCATGATGTTGCGGCGACGATAGAGCGAAAACACGCTCGAGTCGTCGCACCGCCAACGTGCACGCGAAAAATCCCGGCCCTTTTGAATAAGGGTCCGGGATTTTTTCAATTAACATGCGCGGCGGTTGTTCACGATTTGTATCGTTCCTCAAATACATCGAGAAGCAAACGGGTGTTCTCTTCTTCCTGGCAGTCCCATGTCGCGGCAAAGCGGACCCGGTGGGAGACCCCCAGGATGTCGTACTTCTGGACCAGGTGTTGACGGGGCGAGCCTACGATGAGACTGTGCAGCCGCACTTGTTTGCGCTTGGCCAGATCGGCCAGCATCTCGCGCACGTACAGGGAAAGGCCGCCCACCCCATCCGTCACCATGACGAAATCAGCCCCGCGAAACTGCTGGTTCTCCTCCACGATTTGAATCGCCCGCTTCATGGGCGCATCAAAGTGCGTTCCGCCCCCGAAAGCCATTTGCGCCAGCGCGTAAAACGCGGGCCAGTCCGGCCGCCGATGGTACAGAGCCTGTTCGCGAAGTTCTCCTTTTGCGCCAAACAGCAGCAGCAAAAAGTCTCGTTTTTCCAGGAGGCTGAGCGCGGCAAACGTCATGACAAACAGCTGGGCCAGGCGCAGTTTGCTCCCCCGCATCGAATGGGAAGTGTCCAGCATGCAGATCACGGGACCTTTGGGCGGCTCCTCCAGCCATCCGACAGTGTCGTACGTCATCAGCTTCTGCTCTACCCACTTGAGCAGAAAATACGTCTCGTAATCCGCATCGGCCAAAAGGCCGGCTTCGCTTGGCAGCATGTGCGCGATGTCGCCCGACTGCCTCAGATCGTAGTATTCTTCCGGCAGCCGCCGCGAGCGCATCTGCTTCCTTTTTATCCGGACGTGATGGACGTTGCGCCCCACCTCGTTAAGGAAATCAACCAGGTCCGGATGCCGTTTCAACTTTTCCAGCCACTTCATATATTGTTCAAAGCTCTGGCGCCGGAGCTTGCCCAACTCATGCCCCCAGCGGCGGTTGGCAAAGCGCTGGCTGGCCGTAAGCAGCTCATGGACGAACAACGATTCGTCCGATTCCTGCGACAGCGTCTCTTTCAGGGAACGGTCCAGCCACTGCCCCAGCTCCTGTTCCAACTGGGCCACGGCCTCCCGTTCCTGCCTGGACAGCCGCTCTCGCTGTTTTTCCCGCTGGCCCAGCTCGTCCTCCAGCTTTTTGACTTTTTGCTGCAGCTTGGGGCGCTTGGTCACATTCACCCGCATCTCTTCCCGCAGTTCCTGAATGCGCGCTTTCAGGGAGCGGATCTCCGCTTCCACCAGCGGCCGGGTGTCCATCGCCTGCTGTTTGTCCTCTACCATGCGCTTGCCCTGCTGCAGCGTGTAGCCGACAAGCTGAAGCTTGGCAACCTGTTTTTCCGTCAGCAGCTCGGACAATTGGGCCTGTTCTCTGCCCTCGTGTCCCTGCTTTTGCTTAAGTCCGGCGACCAAGGGCGTCAGCTGCTGTTCCCGCTCCCGGCGTTTTACTTCTTCCGCGTATGACGCCGTCAGCCACATGAGCGCCTTGATGGCCGTCTTGAAGGCGGCGCTCTCATTGCCTGCCGTCCGCGGGTGGATCATCCGGTAAAAATACTGTTTCATCAGCGTCTGCACCATCCAGCGGTGAAACGGCGGTGCGTTTTGCGTCTGGTCAAGTTCGGGTTGGACAAGATAAAACGCCAGGAAAAAATCGGCCAACAGTTCGCGGTCGAACCACGGCGCCCGCGCTTTGGCTTCTTCCATCCATTCGCGCGCTGTGCGCGACGAGTACTGGTACGCATCAAACAAGTAGCGGTCGACCCGACTGGCACGAATGATCATGCGATTGCATCCTGCCTTCCTACAACGTGTAATCGTATTCGGTGCCGGGAAGTTCCCGGTCAAATACCGTACGGTAGATGCCCTGCAGCATTTGCAGGATTCGCTCACCTTCAATGCGCAGATGGGCGTATTTGACTGTGTATTTTTCCGGATTGGGCAGCAGTCGGTTTTTCTCCCGCACGAACGCGGTCAGATCCTGCTCCCGCTGCTGCCACTGAAGCAGGCGGTTGCGCAGGTCGCGGCCGGTCTCTTCCAGCTCCAACCGGCATTCGTCGAGGAGCGAACGGTAGCGCTCGGCGGCCTCTTTTCCCAGTTTGGCCCCGATCTCTTTCTTAAACTGAAACGCATGCAGATCGGCTTCTTTTTCCATCCACTTTTCAGCGGTCTGCTTTGAACGGCGAAGCGGCAAGTCGTGCTCCATGTCTGCTTTCAACTGTTCGGTGAAGCGCTGGTCAAACAGTTCCTGCAATACAGGCAAATCTTCCGGCACGTCCCAGAGCATGTGCGGGGTAAACACCGTATCCCAGATCGAGACACTTTCACGGCCGTGAAGGGCGGCCGATGTTTTCCAGACGTGGGCAATCTTGCTCCATCGCCGGTCAGAGAGGACGAACTCCTTTGCTTCCATATCCTGCTTCAAGCGGTAGAGGAAATAGATCAGCGATTCCGGGATGCTGACCCGGGACGCTTCGCGCTGGATGTCCTTCACGTCATGGAGGGAAAAGACAACCGGCAGCGGTTCGCTCGGCAGTGAAAACATTTTTTCGTAGCTGGAGGCCTGCTGCAGGTAGCCCACCTCGTAGCGGATGAGAAAGCGGTCGTACAGCGCGGTCAACTGTTCATCCTCGTCCGGCAGCTCGTTGGACGCAGCGATTAAAAACAGCAGCGGCACCGCCTCTTTTTCCCTCCCGTTGAAATAGACGCGCTCGTTTAGGATGGAGAGCAGGGAGTTGAGGATCGCACTGTTGGCTTTAAAGATTTCGTCAAGAAAGGCAAATTGGGCAGACGGCAGGTAGCCTGCTGTCTTGCGCACGTACTGGTCCTGTTTTAACTGCTGCAGCGACACGGGGCCGAAAATTTCGTCGGGCGTGGTGAACCGCGTCAGCAGGTATTCAAACCAGTGTTCGGAGCCGAACAGTTGAGCGACGGCCCGGGCCATCTGCGATTTGGCCGTACCCGGCGGCCCGATCAGCAGGGCGTTCTCTCCGCTCATGATGCCCAACAGCAGCAGACGGATCAGCTCGCTTCGTTCGAGAAAACGGCGCTCCAGTAGTTCGACTGCTTGTTCCAATTTGTGTGTCAATGGGATTGACTTGTTCATCATCGCTGGCGCAATCGTGCTGTCACGGCAGACGTGCTGCGCCGTTCCCCCTCCTCGTGCAAGATGTGATTGGTATCGGTTGGCACTCTCTACCTGTAGTGTATACATCCTGATCGGACCACACAAGCCAATGCACGAACGCGGGGTACGGCGGCTGGCATGAACGCGGCGGCACGCGCGTATGATGGAAGGTGTGTGTTGGAAACAATATCCAACAAGAGCAAAACATGCAAAAGGAGGATCGTCATGCCCCAGCTTCACCTGTCTGATGAAGAATACAATCATCTGATGGAACGGATTTTTAAAATCCTGAGCCGAACAGAAGAGCTGGACCACGTCACCCATCACTGGATGTGGGAAGTGTGGCGCGTGCTCTACTATAGTAAACTGTAAAAAATTGTAAGATAGAATCCGCTATCACCCATGTCTGTACCTCCGCATAGTGTGTGAACAAGAGAGGTTTGCCCGACACACGAGAAGGAGGGATGGGCATGGGTGTTGAACTGTCCTGGCTCCACGGGGTGTACGTCCTGTTCGTAATCGGCATTATCGCCACCATGGTGCACCGCCGCGATACCAGTCTCATCTGCATCGCCGGGATCGCCGCGCTCGGCCTGACGGCTACCGGTTCAATATCGGCGGCGGTGGGTGGCGTGTTCGGCAGCTTCATATACGCGATAACGGAACTGCTGCCGACGATTCTGGTCATCTGCATCATCGTAGCGATGAGCCGCGTGCTGACCGAGACGGGCATCAACGAAACGATGATCCGGCCGCTGGCCTCGCTGGTGCGGACGCCGGCGCTGGCATACTGGGTGATTGGCATTGTCATGATGATCATGTCCTGGTTCTTCTGGCCTTCGCCAGCTGTGGCGCTGATCGGCGCGGTGATGCTGCCTGTCGCTCTCCGTGTGGGGCTGCCCGCTGTCGGCGCAGCCGTCGCGATGAACCTGTTTGGTCACGGCATCGCCCTGTCCGGTGACTTTATCATCCAGGGTGCACCCACGCTCACCGCAAAGGCGGCCGGCCTTCCCGTCGCCGAAGTGATGACCGCCAGCGTGCCGCTGGTCATCGTGATGGGGACGGTTACCACTCTGACCGCGTTTTGGTACCTGAATAAAGACATGAAAAGCGGAGCACTTCGCGTCGATCCGGAAGCATCAGCCATACTCTCCGCGCCTCGCGACACCGCACCTGTCCGGCTTTCGCCCGTGCTGCGCAGCGGGCTGGCGACGCTGGTTCCCCTGTTGTTTCTATTGGATGTCGTGGCCATGTTCGCGCTGGATCTGAGAGGAGGCGACGCCACCGCATTGGTCGGCGGCACCGCGCTGTTGATCCTGTTAATGGTCACCGTGCTGGCCCACAGACAGGCTGGTCTGGAACAGGTAACCGCTCACCTGATCCAAGGATTCCAATTCGGATTTCGCGTATTTGGTCCCGTCATCCCCATCGCTGCGTTTTTCTACATGGGTGACAGCGGCTTCGTCAGCGTGTTTGGCGAGATGCTGCCGAACGGTTCCCATGGGATCGTCAACGATCTGGGCGTCGCTCTCGCCCACACCATCCCGATTGGCAAGGAGGTGGCCGCTCTCGCCCTGACGACGATCGGCGTCATCACAGGATTGGATGGCTCAGGGTTCTCCGGGATCACGCTGGCCGGTTCCCTTGCCCAACTGTTTGCGACCGCACTGGGAAGCGGAGCGGCGACGCTGACAGCACTCGGGCAAATCGCCGCCATCTGGGTGGGCGGCGGCACGATTATCCCGTGGGCGCTGCTTCCGGCTGCCGCCATCTGCGGAGTCGATCCGTTCGAATTGGCGCGGCGCAATCTCTACCCGGTCGTGATCGGCCTGCTGGTGACCACGCTGGTGGCCATGTTTCTGATTTGAATAGGAGAAAAAAAGAAGCCTCAGCCAGTCGGTGAGGCTTCTTTTATATAGTAATATGTGGTAGCTGTCAATTCTTTTTCGTTTTCAGGAATAGTCCCTCACGCGCGCGTCTGCTCCAGCTCTGCCTGGAACTGTTCCCGATCGGTAATCGGCGCGCGGCAGGCGAAGTTTTCGCAGATGTAGGCCGTCACTTCGCCTCCCTGCATCACTTTGTCCCGGACCACTTCAGCCATGCTGCCCAGCTCTTCGGTCGGATCGTGCAGCACAGTCACTGTGAACGGGGCGTAACCGCTGCGCGTCTCCTGGAGAAACGCCTGCGTTCGCTCATCGTCTCTTGGGCCCGCGATAACCACCTGCCGCACCGGATGCAGGAGCAGCTGCATCGCCAAGAGGGAAAAGCTGTACCCGATGGGGTACTGATTGATGCTCCCCGCAAATGTCGTCAAAAGGCGCTCCGCCTTGTCGCGCAAATCGCTTCGTCCCGTCAGGTAGAACAGCCGCAGGAAGGTGTAGGCGGCGACGCCGTTGCCGGAAGGAGTCGCGCCGTCGTATATTTCTTTGGGTCGGGCGATGAGTTGTTCGCCGTCACTGCCGTAGAAGAACAGTCCGCCGTTTTCTTCATCCCAGAACAGGCGGAGCAGATCATCGGCCAGCTCCAGCGCCCGCTTGAGGTGCTGCGGCTCCTGTCCGGCCTCATACAATTCCGTAAGCCCCCAGATGAGAAAAGCGTAGTCGTCCACGTAGCCGAGATACGCCGCTTCTCCGTCGCGGTAGCGAGCCAGCAGACGGCCGTTGGCGTCGCGCAGTTTGCTCTCGATAAACTCACATGCCCGCTCCGCCGCCTCCAGATATGCGGGCTCTTCCAGCACCAGCCCCCCTTTGGCCAGCGCCGCGATCATCAAGCCGTTCCAGGACGTCAGAATCTTGTCGTCCTTGCCCGGATGAGTCCGCTGTTTCCGTCGGGCAAACAGCTTCTGGCGCGCTTCTTCCAATCGCTGCGTCAATTCCTCAACAGTCATTCCCCGGCGGCGGGCGAACGCATCCAGATCGGTCCCGATCAGATTGGGGATGCTGCGTCCTTCAAAATTGCCGTGTTCCGTGATGTCATACGTCTCGCAGTATAGCTGCCCCAGTTCATCACCCAGCACATCGCGCACTTCCCACGGCGTCCAGATGTAGAATTTGCCTTCTTCTCCTTCCGAATCGGCGTCTTCCGCCGAATAAAAGCCTCCGTCCGGGTCGGTCATGTCGCGCAGGACGTAGGTGAAAATGTCGCGGGCGACGCGGGCGTAGTCGCGTTTGCCGGTGGCCTGGTACGCCTCCAGATACGCGTAGGCCAAAAGCGCGTTGTCGTAGAGCATCTTTTCAAAGTGCGGCACCAGCCACTTTTGATCTACGGAGTAGCGGGCGAATCCGAATCCCACGTGGTCGTAAATGCCGCCGCGGTGCATGTGCTCCAAGGTGGTTTCCGCCATCTGCAGCGCCTCCGTCTCACCCGCCGCCTTGGCGTGGCGCAGCAGGAAAATGAGGTTGTGCGGCGTGGGAAACTTGGGCGCTTCGCCAAAGCCCCCGTAGATGTCGTCAAACTGCTGTTTGTACAGCTCCAACGCTTTCCCAAACGTCTCCCGGCTCAGCGTCCCCGGAGCGGTCCGGGCCATCTGCGGCGCCAGTGTGTTGTAAATGTGGTCCACACTGCGGTCGATCCGTCCCCGGTCATTCTCCCAGACCTCGGAAAGCTGCCGCAGAATGTCCATCACGCCCGGCCGTCCCCACTTGGCCGACTTGGGAAAATACGTCCCGGCAAAAAACGGCTTTTTCTCCGGCGTCATCACAATGGTCAGCGGCCATCCGCCCTGTCCGGTCATCGCCTGGCAGACCGTCATGTAGATGTGGTCAACATCCGGCCGCTCTTCCCGATCCACTTTGATGGCGACAAACTTTTCGTTCAGCAGCGCGGCCACTTCTTCGTCTTCAAACGATTCGCGTTCCATCACGTGACACCAGTGACAGGTGGAGTAGCCGATGCTGAGGAAGATGGGTTTGTCTTCCTGTTTGGCTTTGGTGAACGCTTCTTCTCCCCACGGATACCAATCAACGGGGTTGTAGGCATGCTGAAGCAAATACGGTGATTTTTCTTTGGCCAATTGATTGGGTTTGCGGTGCGTTGTCATGGGGAACAACCCCTTTCCTACTGGATTTTATTGTATATGACACATAGCATACCCTGCATGAACAAAAAACACGACTGCCCCATTTCCATCCAATCCTTGTTTTTCGTACAGGAAAATCGGAGTGCCGCATGTCAGTCGGCAAGCGGAAAGCGCGCTTGGGCTCCGCTTTTGCGCCGCCTGCGGATCAGCCATTCGGCAGCGATCAGGTTGGGGACCCAGCACAACCAGGCGTCAATCCGGTAGATGCGGTTAAAGTCACCCAACAGCAAGTCGGATTGTGAGAGGCTTTCAACCGGGATGGTCAGCATCCCCAGCAAACCGAGCCAGAACCGCAGCGTGACGCCTGCAAACGTCAGCGCGTAGCTGCGCAGCATCCATTCCCGATGCTGCTCGACCTGCTTTTGACGAATCCGTTTGTACCCGAGATAGGTGGCCGCCAGCCAGACCACGTCCAACGCCAGGAATCCCGCTTGACTCATCACCCCTCCGAGTGCCTCAAAGGCCAGGTAGATGCCGGAGACCCCTCCAACCCCGATCGACAATACATACAGTTTGCCCAACTGGCGATGCAGGCGCAGGTGTTTTGTCTGAAGCCGCGTGCTGAACAACAACGGCCCGACGGCCAGAGCGATCGCCGATCCGACGGCATGCAGATACAGGAAATTGACCCACTGTGTATAAGGAAACTCTTTATCCAACAAATGCAGCTGTACCAGCCCGGCGCTTTTCGGGTTGAACACGACAAACTGCACAATCGCATACGCGGAAACGACCAAAGCCAGTACAGACGCGACTCCCATCCATATTTTTCTCATCTTCACCTGTTCACTCCGTTTGACAGAAATAGTTGCAAATGCAGGTCATAAAACTCCATAAATTGATCAGAGTTGTATAGATGCGCGGTAAGATAAGCGCCGTAGAAAATGGTGAACGTGACTTTCACCAGGTCATCCGTCGGCAGGTGGTCCGGTATGTCCCCGTCTTCCTTCGCTTCCTCGATAAACTGAGTAAACAACGCACCAAGATTGGGCGCTTCCGCGTCAACAAGCGTTTCTTTGTCGGGATACAGAATCTGGATTTCCGCTTCACTGAGGGTCGGCATATGGGGGTGCATGTTTACTTCCGTCATAAACCCGATCAAGCTCAGCATCAGTCCCGGCCTTTCCCTGGCGTCTGCGGCAACGTGTTGAAACAGATGACGGATCGCCTCGATTCCCCGTTTCGGATGCAGCTTGAGTTCGATCATACGCTCCGTAAGCCACAAGCACATGAAGTAAATCAGTACGTCTTCTTTTTGCGGAAAAAATTTAAAAAAAGTGACCTTCGAGACTTCCGCTTTTTCGCATACGTCTTCCACCTTCACGTCTTTAAACGACTTTTTGCCGATCAGATCGAGACTTGCCTGAAAGAGCGCAATTTTCGACTTCGCCTTTTTGAGCTCACGCAGTGGCACCTTTTTACCCATCAGTTGGTTCTGCCCTCCTTTTCCGATAGCTTCCGGTTGTATCTTTTCCTGCAATCCGGATATTTGCTAATCCCTCCACTTGATCTTTTGACTTTAGTTAAAAGGTTAACCCCGGTTAAGTTATTTAGTCAAGTTATTTTTTGATTGCGAGCATAAACATAAAAAAGAGGGACATTTTTACATGTCCCTCTTTACAGATCGATTTTTCGTTTTTCGTTAACCGCATATCCGTTCTTACGCGATTTCCTCATGGGCTTCCGCCTGCGTCGTGGTTTTGGCCTTGCCCACTCCAAACGCAAAGTAACTGATCACGACAATAGCCAGGAAGACCAGCCCCGCCACAAGAGAGATGCGCGTCTCCTGATTGATCCACATCCCTACCAGCACCATGAGCAGGAAGGCAATCGTCAGATAGTTGGATACCGGTGCAAACGGCATTTTGAACGGATGCTGTGCCATCTCGGCGCCTTTTGCCTTACGGAAGCGGATTTGACTGATCAGAATCACAAACCACGGAACCATGCCGGGCAGCACACTGGCACTGTATACATAGACAAACAGATTTTCCGGTGCCAGGTAGTTCAAGACAACACCTACGGCCAGCCCTACGAGAACGCCGAGCGTTCCGAGCAGCGGCACGCCGTTGTGGGTCAGCTTGGTAAAGAATTTCGGCGCTTGTCCATTTACCCCCAGCGTGTACAGCATGCGACCCGCACTGTAGATGCCGCTGTTGCAGCCAGACATGGCGGCAGTGATGACGACAAAGTTGATGAACCCTGCTGCGGCCGTAATCCCGATTTTCGCGAAGGTTGCCACGAACGGGCTGCCGATCGACTGCAGTTGATCCCACGGGTAAACGGTTACAATTACAAAGATCGCACCAATGTAGAAGATCAGAATCCGCCAAATGATACTTTGAATCGCACTTGTCAGCGTTTTGCGCGGATCTTTTGCCTCACCGGCGGTAATCCCGATGAGCTCCACCCCTTGATAAGCCCCGATCACCAGCGAGAGCGCAAAGAAAAAGCCTGTCCAGCCGCCTGCGAAGAATCCGCCGTGTTCCCACAGGTTAGACAACCCGATGGCGTTTCCTCCGTTGCCAAAACCGAAGAAAATCAGTCCAAACCCGGCAACGATCATCAAGACAATGGTCACAATCTTGATCATGGCAAACCAATACTCAAATTCACCAAACGATTTCACGGAGAACAGGTTTGCCGCACCGAGGATCAGCATCGCGATCAACCCTGGTATCCAGGCGGGCAAATCCGGGAACCAGTATTTCATGTACGTCCCGACGGCGATGATTTCCGACATCCCGACGACGACCCACTGAAACCAGTTGCTCCAGGCCGTCACATAACCTGCCAGGGGATGGATATACTTGTGTCCAAAGGTCGCAAATGATCCCGTGCTGGGCTCCAGGTACAGCATTTCCCCCATTGCACGCATGATGAAAAAGATAAAAATCCCGACAATTGCGTACGCGAGCATCACGGACGGGCCTGTCCATTTGATCGTGCTCGCCGAGCCCATGAATAAACCAACTCCGATTGTTCCGCCCAACGCGATCATTTGAATATGACGCGCTTGCAGGCCCCGCTTCAATTCCTTGTTCGCCACTAGTCGCTCCCTCTTTCCTTTCTGCCAACACCGGCTGTCTTTTCAGGAATGCTGCGGGACACTCCTTTCGTCCGCGATGACGCGGCAGGTATCCCGTTTTTTGACAGTACCATTTTTATTCAGCATTCCTAATAGTGAGAAAAATTGTACACTATTTTCCTTCTGCTTCGCGCTGAAGTAATTGTATTGTAATATGTTTTCTTCGCGAAGACAATTGTGCAAGTAAAAAAAACATTGGTAAATCAACATTTCTGACGTAATCGAATAATTAAAAATATGTGATTGTTCAATCAATTTGAGCAAGGCCACATGGCACAGTGAGGCCCTGCGTCCGTGTTTGTCACAACGATGCAGATCATGATTGAGGAGCGTTTGCGAGTGAGACGAAGGAATTTTTTAAACAAATGTTTAATATCCGGAAACAAATGCCCCTTCGCGATTGAGCACGGGAACCACCTGGCTGGCATTCCAAACGGAAGCGATCGCCACATCCTCGGCAAATCCCGCCGCGATCAGCTCCCGTCCCGAGGCAGACTCACACAGCAGCGGGTACATCTCCGACTTGGCGGCGTCAAAGGCAGCGACAGCCAGGCGGGCCTCCGGTGACAGCCGGTATCCGTGAAGTTCGCCGAGGATCGCCCCTGCCGCAACCATGTCCTCGAATGCGGGACGGAGGCTGCCGTCCGGCCACCGCTCTCCGCTGGCGATCACCGTGACGATGCCCCCTGTATTTCGGATGAACCGGGCCACCGCCGAGGCATTCCGCAAACTGCCGGCCACCACAATCGCGCCGCTGTCCTTTGCCAAAAAGGCGCACGTGGCTCCGTTGGGCGACGGCAGTACGATCCGGCACCCCTCGTCAATCGCAGAGAGCGAAGCGGGAGACAGCGAGATGGGCTCGCCGCGTTTACCGGCCAATACGGCCTGTACGCTGGCTGCGTACTCCGAGGCGGACGCATGCCGATAGCGATATGGATACACCACTCCGCCCCGAGCGAGGACCACATCGACACAGGTCGTAAACGAGAGCACATCGACGATCACCACGATGTCGGAAACAGGGGCCAAGGCTTTCACCCCTTCATACCCCCAATCAAAACGGGCGTGAAATCCGTTTTGCTGAAACACTGCCACATCCGCCATTTGCTTCCCCTTCCTTTCCAGGACTGCGTGTCCCTCTTCAATGTTGACAATGCGACTGCGCGAACGCTTCCCACTTGTCTCGATCTTGTGAAAACCACACCGGTTCCATGCGTTCAAAATACAGGTGATCTTCCGCAATGAGCTGCACTCTGCCGAGCATCTCCTGACGCTGCTCATGACCCATTTGGGCAGTCCAGACCACGGCGGAGAACAGACTCATCGCCACGTATACCGCGTACAACGTCCAAAACTCCGGCGGGATCTTGCGTGGGTAAAAATATCCGATAATCTGTCCGAAGCAAAAGGGGACGCTTACTTCTCTGCTGAACAAGGCCAGCTTGCAAAAGTCGCAGATGGGATCTCCCCAATCGAACCGGTCGAAATCGATGGTCCCGGCATATTGCTTGTCCTTTACGATCAGATTGCCCACGTGGAAATCATCGTGCTGGAACCGGTTTGGCCGCTTGCGCAGATACGCCTTGTTTACTTCCACAAACGCCATGATTTTCTCGTCGTGCGGTATGGCACTGCCAGCAGTGCGATACGCTTCGAGGTATCTCGCGTGTTTTTGAACGGCTCGCGAATTCCAGGCGGGGATGCCGGACGGCGCGTGAAGCTGGTGCAGTTTTCTCAGGTCTTGACCCGCCTGCCATCCGATAAAAAACTGTTCTTCTTCCGTACAGAGAGGCAGCATGTCCCGGGCGACCTCTCCGTCGATATGGGACAACAGGATGTAGCAAATCTGCAGGTCCTCTGATATCCCGTATTCAATCGGCTGCGGAATGCTCGCTCCGAACGGTTGCAGGGCGTGGAGAATATGAAACTCCGACCGCTTCCGCTCCCAGTTGCTCTGGTCTGCTATGCGCAGGATTCGCCGTTCTTCCGACACCATCTGGACCAGATATTTTCTGTCTGTCGAAAACCCATTGGTGATCGGCTCGAAGCCGACTGCTGATCGAAGTGCGGGACTTTTGCTTCGCAGCCATTCGATTTGTCCGTTCATGCTACACCTCCCAAAAATGGCAGCTTTTTCATTATATCATCCATGCTTCTGATAACAAGAACATTCTGGTAATTCCATACATGTTCTTTATGATGGCAGCATGGCCGAGAGCACGTCGACATGCCTGCGCCGTTTGTCACGAACGTCCACGAACGTCATAAAAAAACGGTTATCCCGTCTGGGCAGGATAACCGTTTTGTACCATGACTTCCTGTTGGTATCAATTCGCGGACTGATTGCCTGATTAGCCCTGCGTATTTTCGCTGGACGGCTGCTTCGTCGGTGTCGTCTCGCGCTCTTTCTCATCCAGCAGCGTCACGTTTTGCTGGTGCATTTTCTGCTTGGTCGGATACGCGCCCACCTGCTGCAGTTCCACATTGACATCTGTCTGCTTGTCCATCGCTGATCGCCTCCCATGTTGGTTTCCCATTTAGTATGGTTGCAAATCCGAGATTGCTATACGGCCGATAACAGCGGGCACGGCGGGCGCTAAGTGACCGTCGTTTCCATCTCATTTCCATATTTTAAAGGTTCCTTTTTTCCGGTATCTTTGTTATTCTCGTAAGCGAGCCAAAAACAAGCCGAAACTTCCGAGAGTGGAAGTGCGGGGGATTTTTTTTGCAGACCACGGTCTGCATGGGGTGAATTGCCGCATGGCAAAGGGTTGTCTCCTCAATCCTAACCCGACAACTAACCTCGTAGGCGAAGAAAAGGAGACGATGTGCACATGAAACGATTTGCCAAGCCGATTCTTGCCATCGCTATGGGATTGGCCGTAACCAGCATTTCCACGTCCGCATTTGCCGCGACGTGCCCGTACCAATCGATCACCAGCCAAAAACAATTGGTTCAATATTCCGATTTTTACCAAAAGGTACGGAGCATTACCCCTATCTGGACCGTGAACAACCAGGTCATTGTGAAACAACCGACTACTGTGAAACAGCCGGTAACCGTCAAGCAGCCGGTAATCGTGAAGAAACCGGTAATTGTTAATAAACCGGTGCAACAACCGGCACAAAATCAGACAGCTCCCGCCAACAACAATGCTGTGACCCAGCCGAAAGCACCGGCCCAACAAGCGGCACCGTCCGTTTCTCAATTTGCCAAGCAGGTGGCCGACCTGGTGAATCAGGAGCGTGCGAAAGCCGGCTTGAAGCCGCTGACGCTGGACAGCGCCCTGTCCAAAGTGGCCATGGACAAAGCGGTCGACATGTACCAAAACCGCTACTTCAGCCACACCAGCCCGACTTACGGTTCTCCGTTTGACATGATGAAACAATACGGCATCACGTTCAGAACGGCCGGCGAAAATATCGCCATGGGTCAGCGCAGCCCGCAGGAAGTCATGCAGCAATGGATGAACAGCCAAGGCCATCGCGCCAATATTTTGAATCCGAACTTCACGAAAATTGGCGTGGCGTACTACAATGGTTACTGGGTGCAGGAATTTACCGGATAAACGATGAACAATGGAAACAGCAAGCCGTGCTTCTCGCATGAGAGGCACGGCTTTTTTGCCGGCGACGTTATCTGCATCGCTCGTTTCGTCAATGCCGGGCAGACCGCTAATACCGGATCAATGGGCGTTTATGCGCGAGAATCGGATTGGCGGCCTCGGGTTTCAGCCGCTTGCCGGTGCTGGCATCATACAGAACGTTGACGTAGTCGATGTACAGGATGCCATTCAGATGGTCGATTTCGTGCTGGATGCAGCGGGCCAAATAGCCTTCCGCTTCGAGGACCACTTCTTCGCCCGCCCGGTTCAGCGTTATTACCTTCACGTACGTGGCCCGTTTCACTCTGCCGACCACGCCGGGAATGGACAAGCACCCTTCGGCCCCTATCTCTGCACCTTTTTTTTCCACGATCCGCGGGTTGATCAGCTCCACCAGGCCGGTACCGCAGTCCATCACGACCAGCTGCTTCGGTATGCCGATCTGGATTGCGGACAAGCCTGCCCTGCCCTCGTCGGCGTAGATGGTGTCCGCCATGTCGTTCAAGATTCTTTCCACGTTTTTCGTGACGGCAGTCACTGGCTTCGAGATTTGCCGCAGGATCGGATCGCCCAATTTTACGATGAGCCGTTCTGCCATATCGGTTCCCCTCTCGTTTGAGACTGTCGTGTATTCACCGTAACAAATGCACCTGACATCCGTCAATTGATCTGCGCCGGCTTCCGTCCGTTTTTTCAATCGACAAACACACTTATATGCGCTATCTTTAATGGTAAACATGATTGATGATGGAAACGAAGAGGGAGGAAACCATGCATTCATTGGCAGCAAAGCTCAACGATACGCTTCAGCGAGAAAATCCGCACGTCTTTGCCATGCTGTCCGACCTGGGCAAGCTCATCTACTTTCCCAAGGAAGGCATACTCAGCCAGTCTGCCGAAGCCAAGGCAAAAGGGCACAAATACAATGCCACGATTGGAATTGCCTTGGAAAATGGCCAACCGATGCATCTGGACGTGATCCAAAGCACCTTGTCCGCCTACAATCCCAAGGATCTGTACGAGTACGCCCCGCCCGCGGGTAAACCGGAACTGCGTGCGGCATGGCGGAAAAAGATGATCGAGGAACATCCGTCGCTTGCGGATAAAACCTTTGGCAATCCAATCGTCACCAATGCGCTGACCCACGGGCTGAGCGTGGTCGCTGATCTGTTCGCCGGGCCGGGAGACGCCGTCATTCTGCCGGACAAAAACTGGGAAAACTACGAGCTCACCTTCTCCATTCGCCGTGGAGCAGAACTGGTCTACTACCCGCTCTACAACGCGGACATGAAGTTTAACGCAGCCGGCCTCCGCGATGCCATCCTGGCGCAAAAGGAAAAAGGCAAGGCCATCGTCGTGCTCAACTTCCCCAACAACCCGACAGGGTACACGCCGGGCATCGAGGAAGGCAAGCAGATTGTTGCCGCACTGAAGGAAGCGGCCGAAGCCGGTATCAACATCGTGGCCGTTACGGATGACGCGTACTTCAGCCTGTTCTTCGAAGACTCGATGCGAGAATCCCTGTTTGCCGAGCTGTGCGGCCTGCATCCGCGCGTGCTGCCGGTAAAGGTGGACGGCGCCACCAAGGAGGAATACGTCTGGGGATTCCGCGTCGGCTTTATCACGTACGGCGCAGCCAACGATGCGGTACTGGCCGCACTGGAACAGAAAACGCTCGGCATCATTCGGGCGACCATCTCCAGCGGTCCGCATCCGTCGCAGACCTTTGTTTTGCATGCGCTGAACGCCCCGGAATTCCAGGCGCAAAAGCAGGAAAAATTTGAGATCATGAAGCGCCGGGCCAACCGCGTCAAAGAGCTGTTGGACAGCGGCCGGTTTGACGACGCCTGGACCTACTATCCGTTCAACTCCGGCTACTTCATGTGCCTCAAATTGAAAACCGTCAACGCAGAAGAGCTCCGCACGCACCTGCTGGAGAAATACGGCGTCGGCACGATCGCTCTGGGCGACACCGATCTGCGCATCGCCTTTTCCTGCATCGAGGAGGAACAGATCGAGGACCTGTTCAACCTGGTGTACAGCGGCGTAAAAGACCTGCAGGGACAACAATAGCAGAGCACGGCACCGCCCAGCAAAAAAGCGTTTTGGCTTCTATCGCCAAAACGCTTTTTCTTTGACGCTTTTCAATCAGGAGGCGCGCTCTGCCTGGCCTTGAACACGGGGAATCGCCTGCGGTCCCGACTGCTCCCCGCCCCAGCGTTCCCAGCGCTGCACCTGACCGCGCCAAAAGCCGAGCGAGGCCTGCATGACCGGACCAATCAGGAACACGGAGACAAACGTCCCTACGGAGACGGGACCGCCTGCCAGCCAGCCGCACAAGAGTGCAATCCCTTCCAGAAAGGTGCGGACGAGCCGGATCGACCGGCCGGTCAGCCGAGCCAGGGACAGCGTCAGCCCGTCTCGCGGCCCCGCCCCGATGCCGGAAGCCACGTACATGCCGGACCCGATCCCCATCAGCACAATCCCCGCAAGCAACAGGGCAAACCGGGCCCACAAGGCCGAAAACGTCGGCACGATCCCGGCGTCGAGAAATCCGTTGACAAAATAGCCGATCAAAAGGATGTTGGCGACGCTGCCGATACGCGGCCACTGACGGTCCAGCACACACGCCATGCCGATCATCGCGATGCCGACGATCTGCACCCACGTGCCGATCGACCAGCCCGTCAGCCCGGCCAACCCGATGTGCAGCACGTCCCAGGTGGCGACGCCCACCGCGGCGCGCATCAACGACACGGCGCCCAGCGCCAGCACCATCAGACCGGCGACAAACAGCACCAGCTTGGCGCCGAAAACCCCCGCACGCCTCAACCCTGCCTGTTTTCGCTTCATCGCAATCTCTGCTCCTCTCCTATCTCCTGCCGCCTGCTGCGGCTCTTTCTACGATTCACTCAAATTCTTCATCATGCGATCTATCACGCTAGAAAACACAGCCAGCTCGTCGGCGGAAATTCCCCGCACGGCTTTCGCTTCGACGAAGTCTGATGCGCGCATCCACTCGTCCGCCATCGCTCGGGCCTTCTCCGTAAGTGCCACCCGCCGCTCCCGTTTGTCCGCACCGCTGTGCCGCTCGATCCATCCTGCCTGCTCCATCCGGGCCAGCGTGCGGGTCATTGTTGGCGCTTCCACGCACAGGTATTGGCACAACTCCGTCTGCGTGGCCGGCCCTTCCAGCAGCCGCACGACGACAGCCCACTGGGCCGTGAACAGACCCAGCGGGGTCAGCCGTTCGTTCAGCGTCTTGGAAAAACGCCTGCCCAGTTGATTCACCTTGTGTCCGTACACGGTGACACATTCCTCCCGTCAATTATTTACCTAGCTAACTTTTACCCAGCTAAGTATACAGATACGCCGTGGAAATTGTCAATCTGACGGAGCACATGCAAAAAGGCTTCCCCTGTAGAGAAGCCTTTTTCGTATCATCCTCTTACATCGCCTGCTTCCACTGCTTGTCCGCCTGTCCCGGCGCACTGGTCCGCTTTTTTTCCGCCGCCCCGACCAACAATGCTCCAAACGGCAGTTTGGCCAGTCCGTACGAGAGAGCGATCGAAGCCGATGAACAAAGCAGAAACGCAATCACGCTGCCAAACATGCTGCTAAAGGTGACATCCCAGAGGTTCAAACCCTTCATCACGTACGTGAGCACGAGAGCATGAACCAGGTACGCCCCGTACGAATTCCGGCCGATCATCGCAAACAAGGCAGTCCAGCGCGAGTCCCGTTTTGTCACGAGGACGGCCAGCAGGTAGATCAGCAGCAGTTGGGCCACCGTATAGATAAACATGGACGGTTTCAGCGACGTGGCCACGTTGAGGTTGACCATATAGCCGCCCGAATCCCTGACCAGCTCATACCCGATGTACGCGTAGGCAGCGGCAAACACAATCAGCAGGTAGGGCCAGCGCTGCTGCAGAAACGAACGGAACGCGGGCAGTGCCAACGCGACCATCCCACCCATCAGGAAATAAAAGGAATAGTACAGGAAATTGCGGTCCCTGCAGGTGATCAGATACGCGTCCAGCCAGGCCACGTCAAAACGGAACGGATGAGCTGGCAGATAGCGTGCCGACACCCACATCAGTCCCGCGTACACGAAAGCCGCCGCTGCGACGGCGAGCGCCTGTGCCGCGCGGCCGGACAAACGCTGCTTTGCCGCCTTGAAGCCTTTTAACAGCAGCGGGTACAGCAGATAAAACTGAAAGATCATGACGACAAACCACAGGTGGTACGAGGCGGTGCCTGCGACCAACGATTTCACGAAGCTGACGAGCGCCGAGACGTCCCACCCGGTCACGTCTCGGCGCCACACCATGTAGATCAACGACCAGATCGCGTAGGGCACGACGATCTCGGTAAACCGCTTGCGGATAAAGCCGGGGTAGTTCACCCGGTCGTAGTAGTTGTAAAACAGCACCAGTCCGGTAATAAAGACGAAAGCCGGAACGGCAAACTTGAACAGGTGAAATAGATTTCCGTACAAAAATGCCGTCATCTCGTCCACTCCGGGCTTTCGCATGTAGACGCCGATCACGTGCTGATACACCACTGCAAAAAAGGCAAAAGCGCGTAACGCGTCCAGTTCAACAATTCGTTCTTTTCGGGCCATTGACTCGTTTCCAACCCTTTCTCCCGTTCAAAAAAATACAGATATTCACATCCTGCCGATCCGCCGCACTTGCCTGAAAGTGCAGCGCGGGCGGCGGACCGATGCGAATGTGCCTCATCGTTTCATCTGTGGAACAATACCGTATGTCAAACAGCGCCACAGCCACTCCAGCGGTCCGAATCGATAGCGGGCAAGCCACCAATGGCTCCACGCCACCTGCAGCGGAAAAATCACCAGGCACAGCACAAGTCCGAGCCACATCTCCGCCTCCCCGTACAGATGGAAAAACCGGACGATGCAAAGCGACAGAACGGTCTGCGCCAGGTAATTGGTTAGAGCCATCTGCCCCACAGGCGCGAGTGGTGCCAGCAGCTTTCGTCCTCGCCCTGTCCGCATCAGCAGAAGCAGTGACGTGATGTAAAACGCGCACAGCGCCAGGCCGCTCCACCCGATAAACACCAGTCCAGCTATGTCGGGCGGTGCAGGCAGGTCCACGACGCCAGATTGGACAAGCGGAATCATCGCCACCAGCGGAACGCTTGCAGCCAGCGCCAACAGCCAGACGCGCTTGATGGCCGCCATGTGCTGTTCGGGACGATGAAAGACGCCCTTTTTGGCTGCGTACAATCCCAGCAAAAACAGCGGCAGGATGGACAAGACGTTTATCAAATCGTTCTGCAGCACGATCGGCAGTTCATGGGTCCAGCGGAACTGCAGCCATTCCGCCAGCCCCGCCTGGTTGTACACGGAGATCGTTTCCTGTGCAAGCTGCCATGTTTCAGCGCTGTACGAAGATTCGCCGGGAATCAACAGCGTCAGCGCCATCAACAGATTCCACCCGATCAGCAGAATGAGTGCCGCCCTGCGTATGGACGTTTCCGATCTGTTGAAAAACCAGAGCAAACACAAGCCCGCCAGCGCATAGGTGTGGAGAATGTCCCCATACCAGAAAAACAGCAGGTGGACCAGCCCGAACAGCATCAGCCCGGTCAAGCGGCGCAGATACAACCGTTTGGCCGCATATCCCTTCTGCTCTGCCCGACTCATGAACAGGTAAAATCCGGCGCCAAACAAAAATGAAAAGATGGTGTAAAACTTGGTTTGGACAAACATGTCGAACAGCAGCCGAATCCAATCGTCCGACACCGAATGCGACAGCGGCAACCGGTCATCTGGGAGAAACAGGTCAGGCATAAGGAAAGTGGGCATGTTCACCAAAAAGATGCCAAACAGGGCAAATCCGCGCAGAACATCCAGTTCGGCGATCCTCTCCCCAGCCGAGACGGGTGTTGCCTTCACTCGCGTCATCCTTTCTTTTTCGTATCTTCCGTGTTTTCCTATGTAATCTTCCCTTGGTTACTACGAACGTACCGGCAAAAAGTCACAATCTTCCAGAATAACAAGGGCGCAAGCACGAGATGCTGCCGGTATGAATCCCGAGCTTTCTTACGCAAGACGCGGGAAATATAAAACAGGGCGGAAAAAGCAGAATCGTCTGCTTCTTCCCCCCTGCATCGCCGTCTTAGGACGGCTGCTCCTCTCTTCTTTCGCCCCGGATTCGTCTGCTGAAATCAAGCACCATGCCGGCGCAGCACCCGATCAGCGCCGGCATCACCCAGCCGGCTCCCTGCGCGTACAGCGGCAGCGCATTCAGCCAGGTGTCCCAGCGGTGATTTCCCGCCGTCGCATTGATCAGATCAATCACGCCAAACAGCGCGACCAGACTGACCGTGGTCACGTAGACAAACGAACGGGCGGAAATGACGCGGTCGGCCAGCGCCAGAAGGATGAGCACGATGGCGACCGGATAGATCGCTCCCAGGATTGGTACGGAGACCGCGAGAATTTGCGTCAACCCCAGGTTGGCGATCGTCATGCTGACGAGACAGAGGATGCTTACCCAGGCCCGGTACGAAAGGCGCGGCAGCAGGCTGTTGAAGTACTGGCTGCACGAGGTGACCAGTCCGATGGAAACGCAGAGACACGCCACCGTAAACACGACGCCAAGCAGCACTTTCCCGCTGGCGCCGAACAGGTAGCCCATCACGTTGGTCAGAATCTGCGCCCCGTTGTCCGCTTTGCCCAAGAACGAACTGGCGGAACCAATCATCCCCAGCATCACGTAAATGACGCCCAACAGCACACCCGCCCCGAGACCGGCGCCAATCATGTAGACGGACAGGCGACCTTTGTCCTCGATGCCCTTGGCGCGCAGCGTGTTGGCCACGACGATGCCGAAGACCAAAGCGGCCAGCGCATCCATGGTCAGATACCCGTCGAGAAATCCCTGAAACGCGGGATGCTCGGCGTACGGCCCGACAGGCTGCGCCGATGGCCCCATCGGAGACAGCAGGCTTTTAACAAAGATGAGCAAAATGATTGCCAACAGCGTCGGGGTCAACAACTTGCCGAAGCGATCCACCAGTTTGGACGGGGACAGGCTCAGCCAGAAGACCACCGCGAAGAAGACGGCGGAGTACACGGCCAGCCCCCACGGCTGCGTCGACCAGGCAGCCGGCAGAAACGGCGCCATTCCCATCTCAAACGCCAGGCTTCCGGCGCGCGGAATCGCCAGACCGGGACCGATCGACAGGTAGATCAAGAGCGGGAACAGCCAGGCAAAGACCGGGTGCACGCGTTGGGACAGCGCGAAAAAGCTGCCCGCCTTGGCGATGGCAACGACCCCGAGAATCGGCAGCCCTACCGCCGACAGCAGAAAGCCTGCGAGGGATAGCCACACCTGCTCACCGGCCGATTGGCCGAGAAACGGCGGAAAAATGAGATTTCCCGCCCCAAAAAACATGGAAAACAGCATAAAACTGATCAGGACCATGTCCTTTTTGGACAGCGTATGTTTCACAGTATAGCTCCCTCCTCCTATATAGAGAGGGATTCTATCAACTTTTCCGCCGGGAATCCAGTAGCAACGCGATATTCGCAATGTTCACTTTTGTAAATGATTTCAATTTATTTGAAAAATACGTTCCTGATCAGGATGGTACGCCGAGTCCTGTGTCTGCACGCCGAAATTGTTACTCGTGCGGACGACAAGCGGAGACATAGGAACATAACCGGCTGCCTGACTGACGCAGACTACCGTTTTTCCCTGCGCAGCTCCTCCTCCACTCGGTCCAGCCATTCGTGGACGAGCGCGGTAAACAGCCGGCTTTGCTCGATCTGCAGGTTGTGGCCCGCGCGATCCAACACGACGAAGCTAGCCCGCGGATAATGCTCCAGGATCGTCCACACGTCCCGGTAGCCCGTGCAGTCATCCTGCCGTCCGGTCAGGATCAGCACCGGTTTGTCATACCGCCCGACCAGCGGTTCCACATCAAAGGAAAACGAGAATCGCTGCTTCAGCTTGTTCAGAAAGTGCTTGTCGGCCATCTGTAAGCCGGAGAGGATTTCCCGCTCAAAGCGCTCCCAGCTGCAGCGGTCCTGCACGACAGCAATGGAGGTAAACTCCTCCCGCTCTTCCGGCGTCAGTTCGGCCAGCAGTTTCTCATCCCGAGCCAGCACGGTAAGCGGGGGCAGGTCCCGTTTCTCCTTTTCCGCGTGAATGGCCGGACAGATCAGCAGCATACCGGCCATTCGATGCGCCTGCCGGGTGAGCAGCCCTCTGGCGAGATAGCCTCCGTAGGATTCTCCCGCGACCAAAAACGGCGCTCCGTGCGGTATCAGCCGCTCCACCACCCGCTCGACGACCGACAACATCTCATCCGATCCTGTGATCCAATCCGCTGCTTTGGTCCGTCCCATCCCCGGGAGGTCCAGATAGATCCGCCGCCAGCCCGGACGGTCGGCGAAGACAGGCTCCATGCAGCCCGTCATCAGCCGATGATCAGGTGAAAATCCGTGCAGCATCAATACAGGAAATCCCTCACCGTACTCTACGTAATGAACCGTCACGTCGTCCAGCACGCATTCCATATGCCTTCCTCCCAACTCGAACGTTTGTTCTGTGTCATCATACCACGTTTGCAGAAAAATGGGAAGAATTATTCGCTTTCCCGGCTGGACGCAGGCCGCGAGTGGACCAGCCGCTCCAGCGCCATGCAGATCAGCACGCCCATCAAAAGACCGTTGCTGACGAGCGGACTGATGTAGGGCGGCAGCTGCGCCAGGAATGAGGCGGGCAAAAACATGCAGCCGACACCGGCCATCAGCGCAACGCCGACGATATACCCCTGCCGTTCATCCAGCCCGCTTTTGGCGATCTCCTGGATTCCCATGCCAATCATGTTGGCAAACGAGAGGAACACGCTGGCGTACCCCACCGAGACGGGGATCGAGGCAAACCACAGCGTGACCGCCGGTATGAAACTGACCGCGACCAGCAGCAGACTGCCCATCACAAACGGCCATTTGTCCTTCATCCGCGTGGTCAGGATAAAGCCGGCCGTGTAGGACACCGGCACGAAGCCGATCGTGGAAAACGCGGCGGACAGCAGTTGGCTGATGCCCATGATGATGCCGGACCGGTTGGCACTGACGGGCTCGGCAGGGTGGACCACCCGTTTCACCGCCTCCATGCTGGCGATCAGATTGCTCAGCAAAAGGACGGTGACGATGAGCGAGGTCAGCATAATGCCGCCGTCAGCGTGCGGCCATCCCCACGACAGCAGATGAGGCAGGGAAACCCAGTCCTCTGCCGGTGCTTCGATTTTCTGGTACAGGCCCGCCAGGACGAACAAGGACCAGCCAAACGCAATTGCGATCAGCACCGAATAACTGCGCAGCAGTTGGTATCGGCTCCTTGCCAGGACCAGCGACACGATGAGCGTAGCGAGCGAAATGGCCGCCGCTTTTCCGTCAATCGCGCCCGATTTTGCTCCCAGGATGCCGGTGACAAACGGTCCGCTCATCTGCGCCACCAGCAGGAGAAAATACGTGCCGACCACCGTCGGCGAAAACAGCCGGCGAATCAGGTCCATCCAGCCAAACGCGCTCAGTGCAAGGAAAATCAGGCCGCTTGCGATCAGCCCCAGTTCCAGGGCAGGCAGAACCTCGCGCGGCTGGAGTCCCATCGCGGGAGCCAGGGAAGCAAACAGGAGAAACACGCCCCACCACAGCGCTGCGGGCCCCTCGGCGATGGGCAGCCGGTGTCCCCAGAGGGCCTGCAGGACCGATACGACCCCCAGGACAAACAGCGAGCGCTGCACAAAGTCGGCGATTTCCACCGGCGTCATGCCGTACGCCTGCCCGATCGCGAGCGGAGCCACCACACTGCCGGCGAGGATAAACATGGCCCACTGAATGATCGAGAGTGCCTGCCGCATGTTACAGTACCCCGTACTGTGCGTCCCGCTGGTCGGTAATAAACATGTGCCCCGGAGCGTGGGTGATCATCAGTTCCGGTTTGCAGCGCATCGCCACAGCTTGCGGCGTCACGCCGCAGGCCCAAAAGACGGGGACCTCCCCCGGATAAATCGGGACGGGATCGCCAAAGTCAGGCGTGTTTACATCGGCTATCCCGATCTGCCGCGGGTCGCCGATGTGGACGGGTGCGCCGTGCACCGCCGGAAAGCGGGAGGTGACCTGTACCGCCCGCACCACCTGATCGTGCGGAATGGGCCGCATGCTGACCACCATGGGGCCGGAGAAGCGGCCCGCCTTTGCACAGTCCAGATTGGTTACGTACATGGGCACGTTGCAGTGTTGTTCGATGTGGCGCACCGGAATGCCGTTGTCCAGCAGCGCTTGTTCAAAGGTAAAGCTGCACCCCAGTAAAAAGGCGACCATATCCTCCCGCCACAAATGGTCAATCCGGGTGACTTCCTCCGCCAGTACACCCTTCCGATAGACACGGTATCGGGGGAGATCGGTACGCAGGTCGGCGTCCGGAGCGACCAGTGCCGGAACGGGTGATCCGGGTTCGGTCACATCCAGTACGGGACACGGCTTTGGATTGCGCTGACAAAACAGCAGGAAGTCAAAGGCGAGCGATTGCGGCAAAATCACCAGGTTGGCCTGTGCATATCCGGCAGCCATTCCTGCCGTCGGTTTGTCCCAACGCCCTTCCCGCATCAGCATACGGGCCTCTTTCGGATGCATCGACGCAAACTCGTTCATGCTCAGTCCCTCCATTCATTTGTGATTTGCATGGAAAACACCGCAGGCGGCGGCAAGCGTCCTGCGGTATCCATTTGATTATTGGAACAGTTTTGGCAGCTCATTCACCAAGGTATATACGCCCATGACTGCCATCGTAATCGTGACGATCAAGCCGAAAATGGTCATCCACAGCGGGTGTTTGTAATCCCCGACGATGTTTTTGCGATAGGCGGCGATCAGCATCACCCCGAGCGTTAGCGGGAGAATCAAGCCGTTTAACGCCCCCACCAAAACGAGGATTTTCACGGGACGGCCGACCAGCACAAAGACCAGCGTGGAAACAGCGATGAAGCCGACGATGATCCAGTTGTGGTAACGGTCAATCTTTTCATGGAACGTACGAATAAACGAGACCGATGTGTAGGCGCTGCCGATGACCGAAGTGATCGCCGCGGCCCACATGACCACGCCGAAGATCTTGTACCCCACCTGTCCAGCCGCCAACTGAAAGACGGATGCAGGCGGATTGGAGGGGTCCAATTGCAGCCCCTGGGCGACTATGCCTAACGCCGCGAGAAACAGGATGATGCGCATGACAGACGCGATGGCGATACCGGAGACAGAACTTTTCGTCACTTCCGGCAAGGAGGAAACCCCCTTGATCCCCGCATCCAGGAGACGATGGCCGCCGGCAAACGTGATGTATCCCCCGACCGTTCCGCCCACCAGGGTGACGATCGCCAGCACGTCAATGGTGTCGGGAACAAAGGATTTGACGACCGCTTCCCCCACAGGCGGCGAAGAGGTGACCGCTACGTACAGGGTCAGGACAATCATGACAGCGCCCATGAACTGGGCAAATCGGTCCATCAGTTTGCCTGCTTCGCGCACGAGGAAAATCCCGATGGCGATGATTGCACTTACCAACGCCCCCGTCTCTGCAGAGATGCCAAACAGCACGTTCAATCCCAGCCCCGCTCCGGCGACGTTTCCGATGTTAAACGCCAGACCGCCCAGGACGATCAGCAGAGCGACGAGGTAACCCAGGCCGGGCAGGACCATGTTGGCAATGTCCTGGGCCCGCTTTTCCGAGACCGTGATAATGCGCCACACGTTCAGCTGCGCCCCGATGTCCAGCAGGATCGACATCAGGATGACAAAGCCAAAACTGGCGGCCAACTGCTGCGTAAATACAGTCGTCTGCGTCAAGAAGCCCGGTCCGATGGCGGACGTAGCCATCAAAAATGCGGCACCCAACAGCAGGCTGATTCTCGATGCTTTCATAATAGATCCCCCCGATTGTCTCTACATTGGATGTTTCATCGCCTTGACTGCGATTCCAGACGTTTCCAACGCCGCACGAATCTTGCGGGCAAACGTCAGTGCGTGCGGACCGTCGCCGTGGATGCAGACGGTTTCCGCCGTTATCTCGATGTCTGTCCCCTGCCGTGTGGTCACCTTACCTTCCTTGACCATGCGGATTACTTGGGAGACCGCCTGTTCGTCATCGGCAATCAGCGCATCCGGCTGGCTGCGGGGCGTCAGCGAGCCATCCTGCTGATAGGTGCGGTCGGCAAAGACTTCGTTGATTACATGCAGACCGATGTTCTTCCCTTGCACAACAAGCTGACTGCCCGCGAGTCCGACCAGGTAAAGCTCCGGATTGATCCGATAGACGGCTTCGGCAATCGCCCGGGCCAGTTCCGGGTTGGCAGCCGCCATGTTGTACAAGGCTCCATGCGGTTTCACATGCTGCATCGTGCCTCCTTCCGCCTGTACAAAGCCCTGCAGTGCTCCCACCTGATAGACGATCAGATCGTACGCTTCCTGCGGAGATACGGCCATGTTGCGCCGGCCGAAGCCCTGCAGATCAGGCAGGCCCGGATGGGCGCCGATCATGACGCCGTGTTCCAGTGCCAGCTTTACCGTCCGGCGCATTGTGCCCGGATCGCCGGCATGGAAGCCGCAGGCGATGTTGGCGGAAGTGATATAGGGCAGAATCGCTTCGTCGTTTCCAATCGTGTAGGCGCCAAAGCTCTCTCCCATGTCGCAATTGAGATCCACGCGGTGCATGCAAATCCCTCCTATGCAAGTTTGAACTGAATGCCCAACCTGGCCTGCCGAATGCTGTACTCCCTCTCAAGCAGCAGCGCTTCCGCTTCGGCCCGGCTGATTTCGACGAACCGGATCACATCCCCCGGCTTGGTCTGGGCGATGAGCGGCAGATCGACACTGGCAATCTGGGCGATTTTCGGATAGCCGCCCGTCGTCTGCCGGTCGGCCAGCAGCACGATGGGCTTGCCCTCGGCCGGGACTTGCACAGTGCCAAACGACACGGCTTCGGAGATCAGCTCCGTCTGCGAGACGAGCGACAAGACAGGTCCCTCCAGCCTGTAGCCCATTCGGTCCGATTGCGGTGAGATCCGAAACGCCTGCGAAAAAAATGCCTCCTGACTCGCTTCTGTAAACCAGTCCCACTGACTGCCGCGCATGGCCCGTATCACTGGCGATGAATCGTATGCCGGCAGCAATTCCGGTCCGATCCCCCACTCTGCCGGAACAAATGCCCCCTCCTCCGCGTGCGAGCGCAAGTGGCGGATCATCATCGTCGACTGTTCCGGAAGCGGCCCGGCTTTCAAAACGTCTCCGGCACGAAGCGGCCGCCCCTCATGACCGCCGATACCGGCCCGCAAGTATGTAGAGCTGCTGTTCATCACCACCGGCACCTGTATCCCTCCGGCCACAGCCAGGTAACTGCGCGCCCCGGCACGGCAGCCGCCTGACTCCAGGACGGCGCCCTTTTTTACCCACACCGGCTTCCACAGCGGCACGGGAACGCCGGCGATCGTGGGCGACAAATCGGCGCCGCAAATGGCGATCAGCGCGTCCTCCGTAAATTCGAGGGCCGGTCCGATCAGCGTCATTTCCAGCGTGGCGTCTGCGTCGCAGTTGCCCACCAGCAGATTGGCGGCCCGGTGGGCAACCGGGTCCATCGCCCCGCTTACGATCACGCCGTGTTTTTGATACCCGTAACGCCCAGCATCCTGGACCGTTGTCAGCAGTCCGGGGCGAATGACGCGTATCGTCATGCCGATCCCTCCTCGTATGCGCGAAATTCCTCTTCCGTTATGGGCACAAACTGGACGCGATCCCCTGCCTGCAGCAGGCTGGGCGGATCTGCTTCCGGACGGAACAGCCTCAGCGGCGTGCGGCCGATGATCTGCCAACCGCCCGGCGTTTCCAGCGGATAGATGCCAGTCTGCTTGCCGGCGATACCGACAGAACCTGCCGGAATGGACAGGCGGGGTGACTGTCTCCGCGGTGTGGCGATTTTTTCCGGCATCCCCCCGATATAGGGAAATCCGGGGGCAAATCCGATCATGTACACCTGGTAATCGCCAGAGGCGTGCGTTTCAATCACTTCCTGCTCCGTCAGGTTGTTGTGGCGGGCCACTTCCCCGAGGTCGGGGCCCATTTCGCCCCCGTATAGGACGGGAATCTTGACCAACCGGCCGCTGACAGGGGCTGTTTGCCCCAGATTGTTCAGCCTTTCGCGAATCTGCCCGCAGAACCATTCATAGGGTGAAAACGGCTGACGGCTTCCTCCGTCCATCCGCTGCCGTCCCTTGTATCGCTCGTACAACTGGAAGGGGTCGTAAAACACCGTGACAGTAACATAAGCGGGGATGTATTCCACCATGCCGGGCAGCGGCTCCTGCTCCAGCGATGCGGAAAATTGCATCACCTGGCTGTGAATGTGCGGGTCAATGCTTGTCCCGAAGCGGACGACCACGGCGTGATCGCCGAGCGGTTCCAGACGTACCTTCATCGCCGATTCCCTCCTGACGGTTGTCGCCATGCCAGTCCGTGTCCGCACATGTTCGGGTGAACGGCAGGTTCGACCGTTTCCGACAGGTGCTGGCGGGCGAGAAACAGCTGAAGCAGGTCCGCCGCCTTGTGGACCGATTTGTTGATGTCCGACAATCCTCACCCTCCGTTCCGATATTCGGAATTTTTGTTCCGTTTTCGTTTTTTTGTTTTTCATTATACGACAATTTTCAATCCGTATACAATCACGAATTTTCCGTTAATAAAAACGTCCGCAAGCTGCTTGCCGTCGATCCGACAAGGCTTGCGGACTTCCTGACATCCGTCAGCTTTAAGTGGTCTGTCAGCTATGGTGAAGTCGCCAGCTTTTCATTGGTCCTCTTGAAATGAGGCGAGCGCAATGGCGATCTGATCCTGGATGTCTGTAAAGGTTTTGCTGCCTTTTGCGTACCCGTTCAGCAGGATGGAGAACGCCAGCTTCTTGCCGTCCTGGGTGGTCACGTAGCCGGACAGGCAGTTCACGCCTGTCATCGAGCCTGTCTTGGCGTGTACGTTCTGTTCGGCTGCCGTTCCCTTCATCCGGTTTTGCAGCGTTCCGTCCACGCCGGCCACCGCCAGGGAGTCGTAGTACATCTCGAAGGTCTCCTGCCTGCTCATTCCCTCCAACACTGACAGGACGTGACGGGCGGAGATGAGGTTGTAGCGGGTCAGACCGGAGCCGTCCACCATGTCAAAATTGGTGCGGCCTCCAAGCGATTGAACAGTATCACTCACGACCTTCACACCGGCTACAGCGCTGCCCTCCTCCCCTTTGACCGCACCCAGTGTTTTTAACAGCATCTCGGCGTAGAAGTTGTCGCTTTTCTTGTTGAGATAGGAGACGATCTCCCGCAGCGGCTGCGACGCAAACTCCGTCCACTTGACCGCCTGAGCGGGAACAGTTCCTGCTAATACCTTACCGCTGCCGGCGAAGGTGATTCCTTCCTTTTCCAGCACCTCCCGCAGGACTGTGCCGAAGTACAAGGCAGGCTCTTCCACCGGTACCCGTTCGTAGTCGCCTGCCGTTCCCAGCGGCAGGTTTCCGGTGACGTGAATCGTGTTCGTTCCACGTTCGCGCGTGATGGCAAAGGTGTTTTCCTCACCGGCTGAGACCGTTTTCGCTTCGTTGATGATCTTGACGTACGCGGTCTTGGGCAGCAGATTTACCTGAACCGCTTCTCCCGCTTTCGCACCCGGCTGGTACTCCACCATGACCGTGCCGCGGTTGAGGGACAGCGCGCCGATCAGCGGATTGTAGTAGTAGCTCTCGTCGTCCCAGGCCCAGCCGAGGCCGAGCCGCTGGTCATCAAAATAGCTGTCGTCCAGCACCAGATTGCCATTAATCCGCTTGATGCCCTGCGCTTTCAGCCAGCCTGCGATTTCTTCGACGGAAACGCCTTCCTGCACCTTCAGACGGTCCTCCGTGTGCAAGGTGGGATCGCCGTAGCCCTTGACATACAGATCGCCGTTCAGCACGCCGTTTTTCGGCAAGGGCGCCGATCCATACAGCTCCGTTTTAAATGTATACCCACTCCCCAACTGGAGGAGACTCGCCGCTGATGTCAGCAGTTTCAAATTGGAGGCCGGTGTCATCAACGTATCCGCGTTGCGCTCGTACCAGACAGCGTCGTCTCCTTTATCGTCCAGCGACTTGACGATCACGCCGGCGGTGATACCGGACTGGTCGGCAGCGTCGAGGATCGGGTCCAACAGCGCAGAGAGCTTGTAGGTGGCGGGCTCCTGCGCCTCGTATTTGTCCGGGGGGGCAAGCTCCGGGTACTGGGTCAGCAGGATCGCGAGCTGGTCCTGCAGATCGCGGGCGTACTTTGATTTGTAGATGCCATTGATCAGGATGGAAAACGCCAGCTTGTGGCCGTTTTTGGCTGTGGCGTAGCCGGACAGGCTGTTTACGCCGCCCATCGAGCCGGTCTTGGCGATGACGTTCCGCTCCGCCGGGGTTCCCTGCAGACGGTTTTTCAAGGTGCCGTCCACACCGGCGATCGGCAGGGACGTTTCCAGCGCATCCCGATACTCCTGCTCCTGCACGAAGGCGAGCAGTTTGACCATCTGCTCGGCGGTGATCCAGTTGAAGCGAGACAGGCCGGAACCGTCCACCTGTTGATAACCGGCGTCTATACCTGCCCGCTTCAGCACGTCGGCGACCACTTCGCTCCCCGCTTTGCTGCTGCCCTCTCCTTTTTGCGTCGCCCCAAGCGTCTTCAAAAACATCTCGGCGTAGAAGTTGTCGCTCTCCTTGTTCAGTTCCACGAGCAGCTCGGACAGCGGTTTGGACAGGTGGGTGTAGAGCGCGACGCCCGTAGTGACCGTGGTTTTGGCCGTTTTCGCCTGGGGACGCAGTTTGATCCCGGCGGCAGCCAACTGCCGCTTCCACACATCGGCAACAAACAGGGCGGGGTCTTCCATCGTCACGTCTTCCTGGTAGGGCTTGGCCTGAATGCCGATCATTCCGGAAAAGACGACCGTATTTGTGCCGCGCGGCCGCTCTACACTGATGTTGCTTGTGGTGCCCTCGACCGTTTTCAGTTTGTTTACCAACCGGATGTAGGACGTATCCGGCTCCATCGTCAACGTCGGTGCCTCTCCCGCTTGTTTCGCCGGCGTGACTGTTACAGTGATGCTGTTCTTATGTACCGCTAGTGCGCTTATTTGGGCACTGTAGCCGTATGGCTCGTCATCCCACATCCAGCCGATGCCGAGGCGGGTGTCATCGAAATAGCTGTCGTCTACCAAAAGATCGCCGTTTATCTGGGTCAGCCCCTTCTCCTTCAGCGCGGCCGCGATACGCTGCAAGTCTTCGACGGACAGCCCGGGGTTCCCATACCCCTTTAGGATCAGGTCGCCATTGAGCACGCCGCTTGGCAGCAGCTTGCCCGCAGCGTACACCTCCGTCTTCCATTGGTAATCGGGGCCCAGTCTGTCCAGCGCCGCGACAGAGGTAAAGAGCTTCAAGTTGGACGCGGGCACGTACGTTCGGTGGGCGTTGTGCCGGTACAGATACGCCTTTTCCTGCAAATCGTATACGGCGATGCCGGCGTGAAGACCGATGCTGTTCTCGTCACGGGCCAGATCGGCCAGCAGTTTTTCGATGTGGGCTGTCAGCGGGTCGGCTGCGGTTGCTGCCTTTTGGGCAAAGGCCGGTACCGCCGCAACATTCAGCAGCAACAGCAGCGTCAGCAGCCACATCCCTATGCGTTTGTGTAACTGATTCATAATACCCTCCTTCTCCTAGTGTAGTGCCAGATTGAAAAATCTAGCAGACCTATGTACCATAATACCATTTTGCAAAATTTTCCGAAATATCATACCGGCAACAAAGGGGCAGTTTCTCTTGCAGCATTGTATCCCCCGTGTGGCATGGGCGGCCTATTTTTTGAAAACAGGTAGTTGTCTAGGAGTTCACACCTCGTCCCGACATAGGATATACAGGCATTAACTCAACAAACGTACACGTGGAGGGGTGAAGAGGTGCGCATCCTGGTTGTTTGTCCAGAGCAACTGCCGGTCCCCCCGATCAAAGGCGGCTCCGTCGAATCCGTCACGTACAACATTTTCAAGCGCATGGCGCAAAGCGAAAAGGTCGTGCTGCTCAGCCGCAGCCATCCCCGCTTGCCGAGCGTCAGCCGGTACGTCGGCGGCAACCTTCAGGTGATCCGCGTCCCCAGCAGCAGGCCGTTCGCCTACCTGCGCGCCGCGCTGCGCAAAGTGGCGGGACAGTCGTTTGACATCATCCAGATTGAGAATCGGCCGCGATTTGTTCCGTTTGTGCGACAGGCGTTCCCCCATACGCCGATCATTCTGTCGCTCCACTCGCTTACATTCATGTCTCGCTTGACCCTGCCGCAGGCCAATGCGATCCTCCGTCAGGTGAACGGCATCACGTCCGTATCGTCGTTTGTCACCAACACGATGAAACGGCGCTATCCCGCCCACGCCCACAAATTCCGCACCGCGATTCCCGGAGTGGACGCGGTAAAATTCCGTCCGTGGCCGGCCGCGGCGAAACTGCGTCTGCGGAGACGCATGGGATTGGCCGGGAGTTTCAATGTTCTGTTCGTCGGACGAATCGTCAGAGGCAAGGGACTGCATACCCTGATCCGCTCCGTCGCTCAGTTGAAACGGCGCATACCCAACATCCGCCTGGTGGCTGTCGGCGCCTCCTGGCCAGGCGTGAGGCGGCAGACGCCATACATGCGGTACGTTCGCAATCTGTCCAAGCGCCTGCGCGTCCCTGTCCGCTTCACGGGCTACGTGCCGCCTTCCCGGGTGCACCAGATGTTCCAGCTCGGAGATGTCTTTGTCTGCCCCACCCTGTTTCGCGAAGGCCTGGCCACCGTCAACACCGAAGCGATGGCATCCGGCATCCCCGTTGTGGCTTCCAATCGCGGCGGGATACGGGAAGTTGTCATACACGGACACAGCGGCCTGCTGGTCAACCAGGCCAACAGCCCGGCCGCTTTTGCCCGCGCCATCGCCCGCATCCGCAACAATCCGGCACTGCGCAGACGGCTGATTGCCAACGGCAGGATGAGGGTCCGCTCCTCTTTCAACTGGTACGGTACAGTCCGCCGACTAAAAGCGCATTACCAGGATGTCCGTTCAGCAGCCTCGTCGTCCAAAAAAAGCCACTGACCGGCGTCAGTGGCTTCATTGTTGTTCCCGTTTATTCAAAACATGATCATGTACATGTAAATGGCGACGGACAGCGTACAAATCAACACACTGCCGACAAACGTCCAGATAATCAGCTTATTGTAGCGATCTTCGCGATTGTCGTTCATCAAAACGTCTCCTTGTCCTGATTTCCCCTTTCCATTATAAGACCATTGTCAGCAAAAAGGAAAGGGGGTGTGCAGGATAAAAGCAAGCCCAAACGCGTGTTGAACGTTTGGGCTTGTTCGTTATCTTCAACTACTTCAACAGATTGCGCATGACGTCGTCCACCTTGACGTCGTTTGTGATCAGCTTCTCTTGTTTCATCCAGTCGATCAGCTTCTGCCAGGATTCGGCCGTCTGGGTGCCGAACGGCTGGTCGCCCGCGTCCATCAGCGGCAGCAAGATGTCCAGGCTCTTTGTTTCCACGTCTTGATCCAGCGGGAACTCTTTGGCCTGTTTGTCCAAGAGGAGCTGGAGCGCTTCCGCCTTGTGGTTCTTCACGTATTCCTGTCCTTTGGCAGCCGCCCGCAGGAACGCCTCCAGCGCCTGCTGCTTTTTGCCCAAGGTCTCGTCGCTGGTGGCTATAACCAGCTCATAGTAGGAAGGAACGCCGTAGTCGCTGGGCTTGATAACGTTGACGGGCACGCCATTTTTCTCCAGGATCAACTGTTCGTGGTTGATATAGCCGCCCACTACCGCATCCACTTGTTTCGCTGTGAGCGCCGGGATGATGTCAAAGCCGATGTTGGTAAAACTGAGCTTGGAATCGTCCGCGCCCGTATGCTTCAGCACAGTGCGGACGATCGACTCGTCCAGCGGAATGGACGGATAGCCAATGTTTTTGCCAACCAGCTTTTCCGGCGTGTCCAAACCGCTGTCCTTGCGCGTCATGATCACGTTCAGCGGCTCGCGCACGAGCGCCGCGATGGAGACGACCGGAATGTCTTCGGAACGAGCCTGCACCACCTGCGGCTGGTAGCTGATGGCCAAGTCCACCTTGCCGACCGCCACCATTTTCAGCGGGTCGTTGGTGTCCGATGGCATTTGCAGGTGGACGTTCAGGTTTTCCTCACGAAAATAACCCTGTTCTTCTGCCGCGTAGAGGAACGAGTGCACGGCGTTTGGATACCAGTCGAGCGCGATGGTCAGTTCGGTCGGCTCGCCTGTGCCCGCCGCCGGCTGATTGGCTTGCGGTGCCGTCTCGCTTCCTGTCGGGCTGCCGCACGCCGCCAGCCCGGCCGCCAGCGACAAGCTCATCAATGTCTTGGCCCATCTGGAATAACGTTTCATGGCTCAATATTCTCCTTACTGTGTTTTCATCTGTTTCCGTGTGTTTGTGCGCGCATGTGGTGCAAACCGCCGTTCAATCGTGCCGGCCAGCCAGAAGAGCAGCATGCCGAGCGCAGAGAGCAGCAGCACGGAGGCAAACAGGGCGGGTGCCTGAAAATTGCCCGATGCGCGCCGGCCGAAATAGCCCAATCCCTCGCTCGCGCCCAGCCACTCGCCGATGGTCGCCCCTCCTACGCTGTACGTGGCCGCTACCTTCAGACCGCTGAAAAAATGCGGCAGGCTGGCCGGAAGCTGCAGTTTGGAAAAAATCTGCCAGCGCGACGCCCCCATCGTCCTCAGCAGGTTGACCATCTCCGGGTCGGCCGCGCGCAGACCATCATAGGTGCTGACGACGATGGGAAAAAACGTGAACAGGATCGTCACAGCGATTTTTCCCGACAGTTCGTAGCCAAACCAGAGGATGAAGACAGGCGACAGGGCGATGATGGGAATCGTCTGTGAAATCACAATATAGGGATAGACCAGCCGTTCCACCGGGCGGCTGAGATTCATCATCAGGGCGAGCGCAATGCCGAACACGATCGACGCCGACAACCCCAACAGCACTTCCCGCAGCGTTGCCCACAGGTGCAGGCCGAACAGCTGCTCGCGCAAATCCCATACGGCCAGCAGCACGGCACTTGGCGGCGGAAGGATAAACGGCGGGATGGCAAACAGGCGGCAGACCGCTTCCCAGCCGGCCAAGAGCAGCACGAACGAGAGGCCAAACCAGATACCCTGGTGAACCGTCTTCATCACGCATACCTCCCGACCGGCTGTGCCGTGGCCGATTGCCGCAACAGCTCCCAAATCTGCCCGCGCAGCGCCTGAAACGCCGGATGACTGCGGCTCGCCAGCGAGCGCGGCCGCGGCACCGGGACGTCCAGTTCCACCGGACTGCTGATCGGGCTGCCAAGCAGCACGACGATTCGGTCCGCCAGCAGGATCGCCTCGTCGATGTCGTGGGTGATCAACAACATCGTGCAACCCGTCTGCTGCCACATCGTAAGCAGCCACTCCTGCATCTCCATCCGGGTGATGCCGTCCAAAGCGCTGAACGGCTCGTCCAGGAGCAAGAGGTCGCTGCCCGTCATCAGCGCGCGCAAAAACGATACCCGCTGCCGCATGCCGCCGGAGAGCTGCGCCGGATAAGCATCCGCCCAGCCGTCCAAACCGAAGCGTGGCAGCTCCTGCCTTACCCGGGCCTGTGCCTCCCTGCGCGGCATGCCCTGAATCTCCAACGGCAGCGCGGCGTTTTCCACGACTGTCCGCCACGGCATCAGCAGATCACGCTGCGGCATATAGGCGACCTGCCCCAGCCGCCGGGCTGCCGGTTCCCCGTCCAGCCTGATCTCGCCGTGTTGCGGCTCCAGAAGGCCTGCCGCCAGCTGAAACAGCGTGCTTTTGCCAATCCCGCTCGGCCCGATCAGGCTGACCAGTTCGCCGCGTCCGACCGCAAGCTGAAATCCGTCGAGAATGGCCTTCTCCCCGTAGGAGAATCGGACGCCGGCGAAGGCTAGTTTTTCTCGCACGGCCACATTTCCCTCCGGTATGCCATATCCCAAAACAGATACTCCATGCGCGAGGTATTGAGAAAATGCTCTTCCAGACGGTTCAGCTCCCGTTCACTTTTGCCTTCCGCCAGTTGATCCATCAGTCCGATCAGCCACTGTGCATGTTGGCCGAACTCGTCGGAGCTGTAGGTGCGCACCCACTCACCGTAGAGCGGATGATCCAGTGCGCCGTCCACCTGCGCCAGTTGCTTGCCGATCTCCCAATAGCTCCACGTGCAGGGAAGAACGGCGCTGACCAGTTCGGCGAGCGTGCCTTGGTGGGCTACTTTCAGCATGTAGCTGGTGTAGGCCAGCATGACAAATGACGGCTCGGTCGCCTCCAGTTCTTCGCGGGAAATCCCGAAGCGGGCAGCGTACTGCCGGTGCAGTTCCATCTCGTAATGAAGCGTCGACTCCTGCAGGGCGGCAAATCTGGCGCTGGTGGCCAGATCGTCTGCCTTGGTACTGGCGATTGCGAACAGTTTGGCGTAGTCGATCAGGTAGACGTAATCCTGCTTCAGGTAAAACCGGAACGATTCAACCGGCAGACTGCCGTCGCCCAAGCCGGTTACGAACGGATGACGATGCGAACGCTCCCAAATCGGGGCGACGCGATTCAACAGGCGCTCTGTAAAAGTGGCCACGAGGACATTCACTCCTTTTCCGTGTTGCACCAGTCTGCGAGAAACCGGGCCATGATTTGCGCAAAGCGGACCAGTTCGTCTGGATCGATCGACTCGTCAACGGCATGGGCCTGGGACAGCTCGCCGGGTCCGAAGATCACCGCCGGAATGCCGGCGTGGGCAAACCAGCCTGCGTCCGTTACCGTTCCGGACATGTCCACCACAGGTGTACGCTGCATCACCGCCTGATAGGCCTGCTTCAGTCTGGACAGCGCCGGATGGTTTTGATCCAGTTCCAGCGAGGGGAAAATCTCGCCCCGCTCTTCGATCATCGACCGTCCTCCCCACCGGAATGTGGGCGGGTGGTCCCGCAGCCACGGGTCAGCCGCAGCCGCCGCCTGCACATGGGCTTCGATTTCTTGAATGATCGCTTCATGCGATTCGTTGGGGTAAAAATGGACGGTGATCCACAGCGCGCAGCGGTCGGCGATAAATGCCGCATGCCGACCGCCCTCGATGACCGCGGGGTTGATCGTGTTGCTGCCCGGCGAAAATCCCGGGTACGACTTCATCACTGCCCAGTGGCGTTCCAGCTCCTGCAGCGAGGCGATGATCTTCATCATCTTTTCGATCGCGGAGGCACCGTGCACGCGTCCGCCGGCATGGATGGTTTTTGCCCGCATCCCGTCGTGCAGGGTGACGGGGCTTTCTACCGTGATCCAGCCGGTAATCACACCGCCCTGTCCCTGCATGTGCAGGTGGCTGGTGTCCACCACGACGGCGTAGTCGGCGGAATAGCCCCGTTCGATGGCGGAGAGAGTGCCTGCTTCCCCCGCTTCTTCGCCGATCACCGATTGAAAAATCAGGTTGCCTTTCAGCTCGATTCCGTGCTCGCGCAGCATCCGGATGGCAAACAGGCTGGCTGCCAGGCCGCCTTTCATGTCGGCGACGCCGCGTCCGTACAGGCGTCCGTCCCGGCCCCGGGTAAGCGTAAACGGCGGATAGGTCCAGCCGCTGTCGTCGCCCACTTCCGCCACGTCGATATGCCCGTTGATGATCAGGCTGTGCGCCCGCTCCGGCGCAGTGCCCCGCAGGCGGCCCACCACGTTGTCATCGCCGGGAAAGACCGGCCAGCGATCTACCTCAAAGCCCAGCTCGTCCAGTTTTCGGGCGATCAGGCTCTGCGCGCCGCCGCTGTTGCGGGCAGGCGGGCTGACCGTGGGATGAGCGACGAGTTCGGCCAGCAGGGCAAACAACTCTTCTCTCCGCTCGGCTATAGCTGCCGTGACGCGTTCCACGTTATTCAATCATCCCTTCTGTCGGACTGCTGGCCGAGGCGTAACGCTTTTTCGGGATGCGCCCGGCGAGGAAACCCTTGCGCCCCGCCTCCACGGCCAATTTCATCGCTTCGGCCATCAGCACCGGGTTGTCTGCCAGCGCCACGGCTGTGTTCAGCAGGACGCCGTCTGCCCCCAACTCCATCGCCTTGGCGCAGTCGGCCGGAGACCCGATGCCCGCGTCCACGATAACCGGCACCTTGGCGTCTTCGATGATGAAGCGCAGGTTGTGCTCATTGAGAATCCCTTGGCCGGAACCGATCGGCGACGCTCCCGGCATGACTGCGTGCACACCCACTTCCTGCAACCGTTTGGCGAGAATCGGGTCATCGTTGGTGTAGGTCAATACGATGAAGCCTTCTTGCACCAGGATGCGGGATGCCTCCAAGGTGCCGATCGGATCAGGCAGAAGCGTCTTGGGATCGCCGATCACTTCCACCTTGATCATGTCGCACAGCCCCGACGCCTTGGCCAGCCGGGCGATCCGCACCGCCTCCTCGGCCGTGTAAGCGCCTGCCGTGTTTGGCAGCAGGGTGAATTTTTTCAAATCCAACCGTTCCAAAAAGTTGGGCGCGTGCGGATCTTCCAAATTGAGCCGGCGCACGGCAAAGGTAAGGATCTCCGCTTCCGATACTGCCACCGCCTGGGTCTGCGTGTCCAAATCGGGAAATTTACCGGTTCCCAGCAAGAGGCGGGAATGAAACTCATACGGTCCAATTTTCAATGTATCCATCTTGTCAGCCTCCTCCGACAAAGTGAACGATTTCGATTCGATCGCCGTCTGCGACTGGCGTGGTTTCATAACGGGCGCGGTCGACAATCTCGCCGTTGCGCTCCACGACCACGATCTTTTCCTGCAGTTGGTAGGACATTAGCAGGGCTCTGACAGTATTAACCTCGTCGTCCAGCTCCACGCGTTTGCCGTTCAACTGTACCAGCATGGTCCCCCTCCTTTCGTCAGCGCCGCCGGGAATGGCCGGCCGCTTGTCGTCTTCCAGCCGATAAAAAAACAGCTTCCCTGCCTGACCGAAGTCCAGACAGAAGAAGCCGTTTGCACCGATGTCGGGCGGACGGCAAACAAAAAAACCATCCGCCACGGATGGTTTTGGTTATGCATGTGCAGTGATCGCACTTCGGTCCGCGTGTCGCGGCACGAAATCACGACAGTGCGTTAATGCAGCCGATACCTCTTCCTCCGCTGGCATGACCCAGGTCAGGTTCAACGGTCAGTAACACATTCGTTACAATCTCAGCCGACTATGCTCGGCCCCCGTTTGGTATTGCGCTATGCAGTTTTGCTTGCTCGACTACTACAGTAGCACGCTGCCCTTAGTTTGTAAAGGTCTCCTTGCGCAGTGCCTCCAACTCGTCGAGACAGCGCTGGGCCCACGTGACCATTTTGCGCAGTTTGTCCATCTCCCGCTCCAAAGCGGTCTGAACCGATTCCTTGTAGTCGGGCACCGCTCCACCGTAACGGATCACGGTCTGACTGGGCACCATGATCTTTTCCTGATAAGACAGCGCGGGACGCTGATGAAACAGCGGCACATCCACCTCGTACGGGTTGTGCAGGTCGCCCTGCGTCGGGTATTTCAATACCGCAAGCACCTTGACCAGCAGTTTGTCCCCGTGATTTTCCAACACCTCCGTCACGTATTCGCCCGTTCTGTAGGAGACGCGTACCAGATCTCCCGTTTGCCACAGCGACATGTCTATCTCTCCTTTCTTGAAAAAGCGTCAGTCCTGTTATACCCTGATCGATTCTTCCAGCAGCCGGCAGGCGTGTGCCAGCACCGCTTCCGCAGGAAGAATCGGCGCGCCCCCTCCCTGGGCCAGCGCAGGATTGCCGCCTCCTTTGCCGTCGATCAAGGGCAGCGTATCCTTGAGCAACTGGTTCATCGGCAGCGCCACCTGCTCGCCGCGAGCGAACAGAATCTGCAGCTTGTCTCCCTCGGCCGCGAACAGACAGACCGCGTCCGCTGCCTGTGCCGTTACCAGTTTGGCGAGCTGCTGCAGCTGCTGCATGCTCCGGCCAGCCCACACGGCCTTCACCAGCCGTACGTCAGACAGCGGTACCGCCTGCGCCAGCAGAGACTGCGCTTCTCCTTCGAGCAATTGTGTTTCTTTTTCCTCCAGCGCCGCTTTCAGCTGCTCCCGTTCTGTCACCAGCCGCTGTACCTGCTCGGCCAACTCCGGCTCGCCGGCACTCAGCGTGCGGGTCAACTCACGCAGCAGCAGATGCTTGCGGGAATAGTCGGCGAGAGCCCGCCAGCCGCAGAGGAACGTGACCCGGATGTTGCCGCGGTGCCGCTCCCACCCGATGATTTTAATCGGCCCCACTTCGCCGGTCCGAGCCGGATGGGTGCCGCCGCAGGGGTTGTAGTCAAAGTCCGGGATAATTACCACACGAATGTTTTCGCTGACGGTTGGCTGTTTGCAAAGAGGCATGAGGGCCAGTTCAGCGTCCGTGACAAACCGTGCCTCGATGGGCCGGTTTTCCAGCACGATGCGGTTGGCCAGGGCTTCTACCTGCTCCGCCTGCTGAATGGACAGCTCATCCAACCGGACATCAATGGTGACGTAATCCCTGCCGAGGTGAAAGGCGACGGTCTCTGCCCCCAGTACCTCGACAAACGACGCCGAGAGGATGTGCTGCCCGGCGTGCTGCTGCATGTGATCAAACCGCCTGGGCCAATCGATTTGGCCCGCGATCTGCTGCCGCTCCTGGGGCAGCGGAGCTTCCAAGCGGTGGCGGATGTCACCGTCCACTTCCACCACGTCGATGACGCGGATGCCGCCCAGCTCGCCCAAATCGCAGGGCTGCCCTCCCCCTGTCGGGTAAAAGGCAGTGCGGTCCAGCACCACGTACGGTGTCCCGTCGGGTTCCGTCCCCCATTTCAGCACGCTTGCTTCAAAGGTGTGCAAATACGGATCGTCATAGTACAATCGGTTGTTCATAGCCGCTCCTTACTGCCGATTTTTGTCTTCCAGCAGGTTTTATCCATTTCGCTTCACGCAAGTCTCCCTCGTCCGGATACTGCCGTATGTACGTGTCGCTCAGCCGGCCAGTCGCGCCAGTTTTTGCTCCCGTTCTGCTCGTTCCTCCGGCGAAGCGAGATCGTATTTTTTCAACAAATGAAACAGTTCGTTCAACGTCTCCTGGGACAGCGGCGTTGCGAGCAATTCCTCAAGACGGGCTGCCAGCGCTTCGGGCAGGTAGGGCGTCTGCTCCGCCAGCTTCGCCCGCACGTCTTCCACGCTGTGATTCAGTCTGCATTCTCCCATATGCCCTCTCCTTCTTCCGTTTTGCACCATCATACCATGAGTGGCAGGCGAAGAAAAAGGCGTACGCCCCGTTCGGAGGTACGCCTTTTGTTTCTGCGTAGTCTTCACACTCGTTTGCGAACGCGAAAATTGTCTTCGATCAACAGCCAGTTTTGCGGAAACGGCAGCCCCAATTTCCAGTAGCTGACGCCGCGCAGGCCCAGTTCCTTGACCAGGTTGAACTTGGCCTGGATCGAACGGGCGTCTTCGAACCAGACGCGATGGCGGTTCTGATCGTCGTCCGTGTACTCGAAAAACGGCGCCTGCGCTTGATAATCGTACTGAATGTTGACGTTCCGCTCCCGTGCCAACGCGATTGCCGCCTGCGGGCTGAGGGAGCGAGCGGTCGTGCCGGGCTGGAAGGGCAGCCTCCAGTCGTACCCGTACAAATTCTGGCCCATCAAGATTTTGTTGGCGGGCATTTCCGTCAAGGCGTACTCCAGGACCCGGCGTACGGGACCAATGGGCGAAACCGGCATGGGCGGACCGCCGCTGTATCCCCATTCGTACGTCATGATCACGACAAAGTCGACGATTTCTCCGATTGCCCGGTAGTCGTGGGCGGGGTACCAAAGACCAGGCTGATCTGCTCTGGTCTTGGGTGCCAGGGCGGCGGAGACCATTTTTCCCACTGCGCTCGCCCGCTGGCGGGCGCGTCGCAAAAAGCGGACGTAGGCGTCCCGATCAGCAGCAGGCAGAGCTTCCAAGTCGAAGTGAATGTCGCCAAAACCAAGCCGCTGCGATGTACTGATGATGTTGTCCAGCAGCCGGTTTTGCACTGACATGTCGTTCAACACCAGGCTGCCCAGATCTGAACTGAACCGTTCCCCCTCCAGATTGGTGACCACCATCATCAGGACGTTCCGATTCTCCCGGGCAATCTGCGCAAAGTCATTTAGCGGCGGGGGCGACAGCGTGCCGTCCCGCCTGATCCGAAAGCTGAACGGCGCCAGATACGTCAGATGCGGCGCCGCTCTGCGCACGTCTGCCTCCAATGCCGGGGTCACCGTTCGCCGCGGCTCGGCATAGGCGTTAAAATCAGCCGCCGGTCGCGGGCGCGGCGGAATGAACAACCGCATCCCTACCTGCAGGGGACGGAATTGTGAAATTTGATTGGCCCGGGCCAGTTCCGCGGCACTGATGCCAAAACGCTGGCCAATGGTGTACAGCGTATCACCCTGCCTCACCCAGTAATAGCTGCCCCGGATGGGGATCACCAGCGCCTGTCCGACGACAAGCCTGCCGGGATCAGGGAGCTCATTGGCCCGCGCGATCGCTTCGACAGACGAATCGTACGCCTGGGCGATGCCTGACAGTGTCTGTCCCGGCTGCACCACATGAATTTGCATGCGCCTCCTCCTTCGCGTTTTGTCTCTCTCTTCCATGTATTCAATGCGAGGCAGATAGGTGTTTGTCTCGCCCAAACGCTCACACGTTTGCCGCAAAAAAAGCATCCCGAAGATGATCCTCCGGGATGCTTTGTTACTTGCTTCGGAAGTTTACCGCGCCGCCGCTTGTCACAGCTCGCCAGATTCTTTTAACGTGCGGATCTCCTCGTCGGTAAACACCCGCGAGCGGGTGAGAAAGCGGACGCCCTCCGGCCCTTCCAGGGAGAACATGCCCCCTCTCCCCGGCACCACGTCGATGATGAGCTGCGTGTGCTTCCAGTATTCGTACTGGGCGGCGCTCATGTAAAACGGCGTCTCGCCGATCTCGCCCAACAGCACGTCGTTTTCCCCGATGAGAAATTCTCCGCGCGGATAGCACATCGGCGAGCTGCCATCGCAGCAACCGCCCGACTGGTGGAACAACAGCGGTCCGTACCTCTCCTTCAGCCGCTCGATCAACCGCAGCGCCGCTTCTGTTGCCAGCACTTTCGGCACTGTGCCCATGCGCTTCCTCCTTTTACAGGGGCTTTGTCTCGCTCAGAACAATCCGAGCGCATCCGGGCTGTAGCTGACCAACAGGTTTTTCGTCTGCTGATAGTGCTCAAGCATCATCTTGTGCGTCTCGCGGCCAATGCCGGATACCTTGTACCCGCCAAACGCGGCATGCGCCGGATAGGCGTGGTAGCAGTTGGTCCAGACGCGGCCGGCCTGGATCTCGCGCCCCATCCGGTACGCCAGATTCACGTCGCGGGTCCAGACGCCTGCCCCCAGCCCGTACAGCGTGTCGTTGGCCAGTTCCAGCGCTTCCTCCTGGTTCCGGAAGGTGGCCACGGAGACGACCGGGCCGAAGATCTCTTCCTGGAAAATGCGCATCTTGTTATGCCCTTTGAACACGGTCGGCTTGACGTAGTACCCGTCTTTCAGCTCGCCGGGAAGGATGTTCCGCTCGCCGCCGATCAGACACTGAGCCCCTTCCTGTCTGCCGATGTCGAGGTAGGAGAGAATTTTTTCCAATTGTTCCGCCGACGCCTGCGCACCGATCATCGTCTCTGTGTCGAGCGGGTTGCCCTGCTTGATCGCCGCAACGCGGGCCAGCGCTTTTTCCATGAACCGGTCGTATATCGACTCCTGGATAAAGGCGCGTGACGGGCACGTGCAGACCTCGCCCTGATTGAGCGCAAACATGACGAATCCTTCCACCGCTTTGTTGAAAAACGCGTCATCCTTGGCGCAGACGTCCTCAAAGAAGATGTTTGGCGACTTGCCGCCCAACTCCAGCGTCACCGGGATGATGTTTTGCGACGCGTACTGCATGATCAGGCGGCCGGTCGTCGTCTCCCCTGTAAAGGCAATTTTGGCGATCCGGTTGCTGGTGGCCAACGGTTTGCCGGCTTCCAGTCCAAAGCCGTTGACCACATTGACGACACCGGGCGGAATGAGGTCCTGCACCAGTTCGAGGAAGACCAGAACGGACGCGGGCGTCTGTTCGGCCGGCTTCAACACGACGCAGTTGCCTGCGGCGAGTGCCGGAGCCAGTTTCCATACGGCCATCAGCAGCGGAAAGTTCCACGGGATGATTTGACCGACGACGCCGAGCGGCTCGTGGAAATGGTAGGCCACCGTGTGCTCGTCGATTTGGCTGATGCTTCCTTCCTGGGCCCGGATGCAGCCGGCAAAGTAGCGGAAATGATCGATCGCCAGCGGCAGATCGGCTGCCAGCGCCTCGCGAATCGGCTTGCCGTTGTCCCACGTTTCCGCTACGGCCAGCATTTCCAGATTGGCTTCCATGCGGTCGGCGATTTTGTTCAAGAGGGCCGCCCGCTCTGCCGGTGATGTGCGCCCCCACGCTGCTTTTGCCTCATGAGCCGCATCCAGCGCCAATTCAATATCGTCCGCCGTGGAGCGCGGCACTTCGCAAAATGCCCGTCCCGTTATGGGCGTGACATTTTCAAAGTACTCCCCTTTTACCGGCGGAACCCATTTCCCTCCGATAAAATTTTCGTACCGCTTTTTGAACGAAACCTTTGCCCCTGGTTGTCCCGGCTGCGCGTAGATCATCGATGGCCACTCCTCCTCTTTCACTTTCATGTTCATCCCTTTTATACATATGAGGGAAGCGGACAAATCAGAAGCGTTTCTCCCAGCCCGGGTCTCGTACAATTTGGAGGGGCCCGATTTTGGCCACCAGACCGAATACAGCCCCGTCCCGCTCATCCATCTGCTGATGTACAAATGATGTACAAAAAACAGCCGCCCGCGGTTGCGGACGGCCGTGTGCTTCATTGGAGGGAAATCACGCGGGTGATCTGCGGCAGTTTCTCAATGGCGGTGACCACGTCAGGCGTAATGGCTTCGTCGGTAACGGACACGAGCAGCGCGTTTTTCCCTTTTTGCTCTCGGGAGACATTCAGTTTGGAGATGTTGATTTGATTGTCGGCTAATATGCGGGACACGTCGTAAATCACGCCGGGATAATCATTGTGATAGACGAGCAGTCCGTGCGATTGCGGCGGAATCCGGCATGGACAGTAATTGATCTCGGCAATGTACACCTCCCGCCAGTCCTGGGCGATCGTGTACTTGTTGCCTCCCACCCGGACAACAGCCAGATGGTTGGCGTACTCCCCCGAACTGGTCTGTACCGGTACGTCGGCACCCAGTCCTTCCACCAACGCCTTGGCAATGGCATCGCGTTGCTCGTATGCCAGGATCGTCAGCGACGCTCCCGCCAGATTTGGCTCCATCCTGCGGATCAGGCTTGCCAGGTCGCGCAGTTGTTCCGCATTGATCATGTTCATGCACTCACATCCCCTGTCATCTCTTTGTTTTCTCGGGTGTTACCTGGGGAGAATCCACGCTTCTTCCTCTTTGATGATCGAGGAATGATTGATCGAGCGATACCACGCCGTCAAGGTGTTGCCGTCCTTTTCGTACGTGATTTTGTAGATCGTGTTTCCTTTTCCGCTCTTCTCAAACGGGCTCTCATCCACAGGGACGACGGTAATGGCTGTCACCTTTCCCCCTTGGCTGGCGATCTTTTCGTGAATCATCGACACGTGCTCCTGACTTGTGGTGTACAAGCCCATGTAGGCCAGTCCCCCGATGAGTATCGCTCCCAGCAAAAACGAAACGATGATCAGCTTTGATTTCTGTGTCGCTTCCACGTTCCGATTCTCCCATCCGCGTTAATTCTCTGCATCCAGCCGCGTCACCTGGTCGATGATTCCGCCGCCGAGGCACTCCTCCCCGTTGTAGAAGACAACGGCTTGTCCCGGCGTAACCGCTTTTTGCGGCTGATCAAAGACGACCTCCACGGTGTTGCCTTCGCGAAGATGCACCGTCACGCCTTGATCCGGTTGTCGGTAGCGAAACTTGGCTGTACAGGTAAAGGCAGACTCCGGCTCCTTGCCGCTGATCCAGTTCACGTCAGTAGCGATCAGACTGGTAGAGTAAAGGCGGGGATGGCCGGCCCCTTCGGCGACAATCAGCACGTTGCGCTCCAAATCCTTGTCAACCACAAACCACGGTTGGCCGGTCTTTCCGTGTCCGCCGCCGATACCCAGCCCCTGCCGCTGTCCCAGGGTGTAATACATCAAGCCATCGTGGCGGCCGATCACTTCGCCGTCCACCGTTTCGATGTTCCCCGGTTTGGCGGGCAGATAGTTTTGCAGAAACTCGCGGAAATTGCGCTCCCCGATGAAACAGATCCCGGTGCTGTCCTTCTTCTTGGCGGTGGCCAGCCCCGCTTTTTCCGCGATCTCCCGCACCTGCGGCTTGGTCAGGGAACCGAGCGGGAACATCGTTTTGGACAATTGGTGCTGATTCAGGGCGTTGAGAAAGTAAGACTGATCCTTGTTGGTGTCAACACCGCGCAGCAGCCGATACGCTCCGTCCCGGTACTCTACCCGGGCATAGTGGCCGGTCGCAATGTAATCGGCGCCGAGGTCCATCACCTTGTCGAGCAGTTCGCCAAACTTGATTTCCCGGTTGCACATGACATCCGGGTTGGGCGTGCGTCCCCGTTTATATTCATCCAAAAAATACTGGAAGACTTTCTCCATGTATTCTTTTTCAAAGTTAACCGTGTAGTACGGGATGCCTATTTGTTCGCAGACGCGCCGGACGTCCTGGAAGTCTTCTTCCGCCGTGCAGTGGCCAAATTCATCGGTATCATCCCAGTTTTTCATAAAGATGCCGATGACGTCGTATCCCTGTTGTTTCAGCAGGTAAGCCGTCACGGAGGAGTCGACCCCACCGGACATGCCGACGACGACGCGCGTGTCTTCTGGTCGCTTCATGGTCTTTCTCCTCTTTTCACTAAGGTTCCTTATCAGCATACCACGTTTTCAGCGACAATTCATGTGTAGAAACAAAGCGAAGTGCGAATGGTTGACTGCACCTTTCTATTTTGTGTTTGAGGCGGAAAACGTTTCGTACTGTGTACAACGCAAAGACAGATGGGGACGCTCTTCCCGGCGGGTGTTCCACTTCCTTTGCCTTGTCTGCGGGTTACCGGTTTTTAAGCGTTCGTTCAATGTGGCGAATCGCCTTCCAATAGGCTGCTTCGTCCAGTCGCCCCTGCTCACGCTGCCACTCGATGTAATTGCGCAGGGAGAGGAGGTCGATCCAGGCCTCCTTGGACTGCGGGTTGTCTCCCGGCACCTCGCCGGTAATTTCGCCTTCCCGCACCAGCTTGGCCATTTTTGTGGGATGGATGCCGATTTGATAGGCGATCTGGTATAATGCCGTCTTCATGGAATTCTCTCCTTCGTCAAACGCTTCGGCCCTGTACAGGGAAGCTGGCTTGTCCTCTTCATTCTGCCAGTCTTGACGCCGGCTGCCAATCCCCGAACTGTCAATGGTGAAAAAGCAGCGTCAGTCGATCAGATAAGCGTACAATCACTTTTGGCGAAACCCGATATGGTAGTAGTAACTCTTTCCATGGCGGTGATGCGAAGTGCCAATCCGCAAGCGGCGTTTTGGATCAATTCCCTGTTTTTACGGAAACTGGTGCGGTCCCGGCTGTTCTGGGCCAAATCCGCCCATTGACGAAATAGACTGGTGCTGCATGATGCACGACAAGTGTTACCAAAAACGCGGCTATTTTGCGTGCAGCTGCGACAGAAAAATGGTGAAATGCCTGAAGCGGTGCATTGATCACAAGACGGAGAACGGGCGAATCGCCTATCTCATGTATCTGTATTTTTGCAAAAGCATCTGCGATCCCAAGCGCTAAGCGATCAACCGCCTGGGATCGTTATCTGGTCATGAAGTCATTCGCCCCTCACTTCATTGGATCAGGTCAGTTCCAGCCACTTATTTCATTACGTAGTTTCCTTTTTTATCAATATAGATTTGATCGTTCGACCCGTCCGGCGTCACCAGCGCCAAACCGTCTTGAAAACTGCGTGCATGGGAAAATTGCGGCGAAATCACCCATGTTCCGGTTTTGTCGATAAATCCGTCTTTCCCCTTGACGCGGACGCGCGCCAGCCCCTCGGAGAATGACTCTGCTTCATCAAACTGCGCCGGGATCACCATTTTTCCGGTCTTGTCAATATAACCGAATCGGTATCCGATCCTGACCATTGCCAGGCCGTCAGAAAAATCCGTGGCATAGTCACCTGTTTGATTGCGGGTGTCAAACGTCGGTGAAATGATGGTCTTTCCTGTTTTGTCGATATACCCGTACTTCCCGTTGATCATAACCCGGGCCAATCCTTCATGAAAGTCAAACAACCGCGGCTTGCCGCTGTAATTGTAATTGAGCCCCTCCACTGAAAATTGCGGCTTGATGACGTAGGCACCGTTTTTGCCGATATAGCCGTACCGACCGTTTCGCGCTACCGCGGCCAGGCCTTCGTGAAAGTCGTTGGCGATGTCAAATTGCGGTTTGACGACCATCTTTCCGTTTTGGTCGATATACCCCCACAGGTTGCCGACCCGCACGGCGGCAAGTCCTTCCTGAAACGGCATGACCTCGTCATACGCTGCCGAGACAACCTTGCCGCTTTTGTTGATGAAGGCGTACTTGTTCCCTTGTGTAATGACAGCAAGCCCCTCTTGAAAATCGACGCCTCTGTCATACTCGTAGGCAGACCCCAGCGGATAGACAGGGTTGATGGCCCACTTCCCTTGTTTATTGATGTACCCGTACTTGTAACCGACCCGCGCGGCAGCCAGTCCCTCACTGAAATCTTTCACATCATCAAACTGCAGGGGAATCGCCAATTCGCCATTGGCTCCGACAAATCCCCATTTGCCGTTGAAGTATACCGCCCCCAATCCATCCCGAAACGGTCTGGCATTGCTAAACTGCGGATCGACCAGGACACGACCCGCAGCATCCATGTATCCCCATTTGCCGTTTTGGGTGAACGGGTACAATTTCTCACTCGGCGGAATGAGCGGAGTGGACGGCTGATCGGGCGCCGGCTTGGCCTGGACGATGGATTTGTCCGCCAGATTCTTGATGAATTGAACCGCTTCTGTCCGGGTGAGATACGATTCCTTGGCAAAGCCGGTCAAGCTGGCTGTTTCCCCCCGCCCTTTGACCAGCCCTTGGTTGTACAAATACTGGATCGCGTTGTTCGTGTCGTAACGGAAGCCCTGCGAGGCAGCTATCAGTTTGGCTACACTGCCCCGTTTGATCGGACGATCCGACTGAGCACGGGACACCGGCCAATGATACGCTTCGGCCTGACGATAATAAACGTCAGCCCAGTATGTACCTGCAGGCTGAAGCGTCAGTGCGTTTCCGTGATTAGCGTAATAACGGAGCAGCATCGCCAAAAATTCGCTTTCCTTGACGTACTGATCCGGTTTGAAGGTGCGGTCCGGGAAACCGGAAACCAAACGCTGCTCCACACCCCATCTGATCGTATCGTACCCCCAATAGGCCGAGGTGACGTCCTGAAACGTAACGGACTCCGCCGCAGCCGTCAAACCGACGCTGCTCCACGCCAAAACGCCGGCGACTACCATCTTCAAGCAGTGTTTTCTGTACTTCTTCAAGTAACTTCTCCCTCTTTCGTCAAATGTGTTGCAAAATGTTAAGACGCGAATGAAATGGAAAAGTTCCGGTTGCCAGTTTCCAGCACAAAACATTTTTGGGCGTGAGCGTCCAAGTTCGCACTTTTTCAAAATGTAGGCGTAAGCCCAGTCCACGACCTGGGTATTGGCATAGAGATACATCGTACTTGCAAATACAAAGGAGTCGTCTGCGGATGCGAATCCACGCTGGGAACTGTCCATTCCCAGTGGCCAGGATTGCGCGAAGCGACACAAAAATGCATGGAGGAGTTACCGTATGGCAGATACATTTGTGAGTCGGTCGTTAGATGAAATCAGATTTTGGTCAAGAATCATGAAAGAACATTCCCTGTTCCTTAAATTGGGGTTTCGTTATGACGATACCAAATTAATCGACGAAGCCAATCGGTTTTACAACATTTTTGAAGACATTGAAAATCAGGCCCATGCCTTCTCGCCGGATGCAGACCCGCAAAGAATTTTCGAATTTAACAATGTCGTTCACCATGCGGTTTGTCACATTTGGAAGTTCAAACGAAGAGTCCTTGACTTGATTATTCGCTGCAAGATTGGGGGAAATAATTTTCCCTTGTTGGTCGATCATATCAGCAGGGAAGCTGCCTATTTCATGAATCGATTAGAGCAATTAAATACGGGAACCCTTGATCCCTTGCCCGATGCCATCATTAATGAAAATGTATTTTTCCTCAGAATCATGGCAGACCACGCCAAATTTATCAACCACTTGCTTGATCCTTCCGAAAGAAAACTTGTCGAACAGGCTCGTGAGTTTAGCCATGACTTTGATCAACTCCTTTATCAAGCGATTGACCTCAACTCCATGCGGCCTCAGTCACAAACCCTTCCTCTCCTTGAACAATTTGTCGATCAAAATCGCGTTTCCGTACGTCAATTGCGCGACTTCAAGAAGACAGCACGTGAACTGATTGAGGCATGCAGAATAAAAAGCATAATCCCGCCGCTGCTCGCTGATCACGTATTCAGAGAAGCATCGCGCTTTCTCGAAATCCTGGATGCATTTGAGGTGGCTTTGTCCTCCTCGAAATAAAGAGAACGTCATATCGGTCTGTAAGCATGATGAATCCACCCCCACCCCCATAATGGGGGTTTCAACATTTTACAACATTTGAACCAAGTGAGCTGTAGGAGTCAACCGGTGTACGATTTCGTCACACGCACGACATCCTCGATCTGAATCCACACAGAATCCCAATCACTGACCAGCAGGAACCGTCGTTCGTCAGCGTCAATCTGCTTTACGCTCCCCCATGCCGTTTCAAACACGCCGCGTCCTGCGTATAATTCCCGGAACCATGTAACGCTGATCGCGTAGTCGTACTGCGTAGCGTCATAGATACGAAAACAGTTTTCATCATAGTCGATCGCGTCAACAACCGGTCTCTCTGCAAGCTCTTTATCCGCGTTCACAGGCCCGCTTTCTGTTTTTTTCTCCGGCTGTACCATCCGCGCGGTTCTGAACCATTCTCCTATTTTCTGCCCCATCCAGATGTCTCCTTTCGTTCCCACGCTTCCAACAGCTTGATGTCGTTCGGGTGTGAGCGAACCCATTGGATGTACCCTTCCCGTGCCAAAATGGCCAGTACCTCCATGACACCGGCGCGGCTACGACCTGTTTTCACGCACAGTTCATCCACGTTCGGCGTTCGCCTGCGCCCAACAGAAAAGTTGGCGATGATGCGGAGCACCTTCCGTTCAATATCCTGCAGCACGCTGTTTCACCACTGGAACTGCAGCGAGGATGTTGTCAACGGAGAAGATGCGAAACGCCCGACGCGCAAAACAGTAGGCTTTTACACGCCCCCTGCTGATCTCATGAATTCGGACAGTTCGCTTCGACGTTCGCCCATGGCGATCCAGATAGATGATCTCGACTAGCTGACCGCTGTTCATATAGCGCTGCAGGTACCCGATCATCGTCATTCCTCCTGTGTATACGAACATTTGTTTGTATTATATGCGAACACGAGGCGAACATGCAAGAAAAAATGCCCCACTGTCCGTGGAGCATGTGTTCGTTCACCATTGTCAGCCCATTGTGGTGATTGCGTCAGAAGTGCAGCGCTTCAATTGTTTCCGGCATTCTTACGACCGATACGCCTCCTCCAGAATGCGCAGGTAATCCTCCGCCGTAATCGTCCGCACATTGCTTGGCGTGGAGGCGTTTTGCACCGACAGCTCTACGATCCGCGGAAAGTCCTCTTCGCGCACACCCGGCAAGTCTTTCAGCTTTGGAATGTCCAGGCTGTGCGTAAAGGCCTCAATGCCGTCAATCAGCTTTTCGACAGCCAACTCGTCCGCGTCCGCATCGGCGGCAAACCCCATGTAACGCGCCAATCTGGCGTGCATCGGCTTGTTTTCCACTGCATTGAACCGAAGCACATGGGGCAAAAATACTGCATTCGCGACGCCGTGGGGCGTGTCGTAAAGCCCGCCGAGCGCTTCCGCCAGACAGTGCACAGCCGCGACATCCGCCGAGCCAAAACAGAGCCCCGCCAGCAGACTGCCCTCCAGCATGGCGGAACGGGCCTCTACATTTCGACCATCGGCATAAGCAGCCGGCAGTGCGGAGACAATCGTCTGCATCGCACGGGCGCCGAGGGATTGCGAGATCGGATTGGTCACCTTGCAGGTATACCCCTCGATGGCGTGAACCAAGGCGTCGACGCCGGTGGCAGCGGTGACAGCGGGCGGAACACTGAGCGTCAAACTGGGATCAAGCACGGCCAGCGTTGGGCGCAAGGCGGCGTGTTTGAGCGTCATTTTTCGGTGCGTGGCCGACTCGGTAATGACTGCGGAGCGGGTCACTTCCGATCCCGTCCCGGCTGTAGTGGGAACGCAAATGATCGGGGCAATGTTTGCGTAGGGAAGCCGTCCGTCCGCGTAGTCGGCGGGCGTTCCGCCATTTGGTCCGCACAGCGCGATCGTTTTCCCCGTGTCCATGGCGCTTCCCCCGCCGATGGCCACCACCATGCTGGCACCTGTGTCACGGAATTGTTCTGCTCCCGCCAAGCATTCCGTATCCCGCGGATTTTGGCTGAGCGACGCAAACAGCGACACGGCAAAACCCGCTTCCTGCAGAGCTGTCTGGATCGGTTCAACCAGGCCCGCGCGGATCACGCCGGGGTCACTGACCAGCAATATGGACGAGCCGACCTGCAGGGAGTGCAGCAGTTCCGGCAGGTGGAGAGCCTTGCCCATCCCCATTTCAATACGCGTGGAGCAATTGTAGTGAAAGGCATTCATCCGGTTTCCCCCCGATTTTTACAAGCTTGTGACAGTACCATCATAACTGGCAGGAAAAACGGATTTCCACACAAAATTTGAAATATTCCACTTATTGAAGCGAACTAATATGTACAACGAGCAGAAGCCGCCATACGAAAATGTTGTTGCAATTTCTGCCAAAATCGCTTTGATGTTTACGTGACCAGCCAGACAATCTGTTCGTCATACGGTATGAACTCCAGTTCCCAGGGGGGCTAGCAGTGATAAAAAATGGATGGTATGTGATTACAGGTTCCTATTTTGTTACCCTATTCCTTGCATCATGGATGTACACTGCGATCACGAAGCTGCCGATTGACCAGCATCGAGATGTGTCAGGACTGGTTTTGGGATCTGTAATGGTAGTCATCCCATATATCGTCGGTGGTCTGTAGGCAGGGATTGCTCATAAACGAGGGGCAACAAGAGCAGCCGTGTGGATCGGTATACTCCCTGCCATTGCGGAAAAGGTTCTGATTTTTCTGATCGGCAGCTGCTATGTCATAATGGAAGGGAGCCCTGTCACATGGGAAAACGTCATGATGTTTGTCAGTGCCGAAGCCGTTCCCTATTATACAAATGCGTACCTGTTGACATTCCCCTTGTCTGTTTTGGTATGTGTTGCGACAGCAGCGTGTGTTCATGTCGTAACGAGATCGAAGGGCTAATAAACGATGCTTCGGATACAAGGGATGTGTCAGCAAAAAACCTGCCTTCGCTCAGGAGGCGGTTTTTCCTCTTACCAAAAAAACGTTGATTTCTCAAGGGTTTCATCTGGAGCGGGTGATAGAAATCGAACCTGCGCCGCCATGCAGAGAGTTGCTGCGGGAAGACCAATATTTTACAGATTAAACAAATTGGCATAATTAAGGCAAGAAAGGAGGTGAGTACGTGGGATGGTGAAAGGAGTAGGTACACCCGAAGCTAGCGGAAGAAAAAGCGAAAGCGGCGCTCCCGCCAAGGTAAACGCTGCAGGTGACCAGTGAGGCCCCCCACCATCCTAAGAATAGCATGAAGACAAGAAAAATAGACATCAGAAATCTGCGTTCCATCCGAGGAGTGTTAGGGTTCGCTGTTTTAGCCACATACTCGCCTGCTGCTCAGTGGTGGCAGAAAGCCATCCTGATTTACGTTGTGGCATATTTGTGGATAACAGCAGCATTGGGAAGAAGGGATTAAATAATTGCAGATTAATTTGGACGACATCATGGGGTTGTCAGAGGTCTGCGAAATGACCGGCAAGTCCAGGAACTACATGAAGGAGTATCTGAGGCGTGGACAGTTCCCGCAGCCCGTCAAGGAGCTTGCTTGCGGACCGTTGTGGCTTCGGGGGCAAGTTCAAGCATGGATGGACACGCCCCGGCTTCGCGGCAGAAGGAAGAAAGACGAGAGAGAATAAAAAATGCCCTCCACCGGTTTTCCGGCAGAGGGCTGTTTGTTTAGCTTCTCTTTGCTCGATCTCGCACGAATTTGTACATCCACCTGACCAGCGCGGCCCATGCTGTTTTCCCACCCACCAAAGCGAAACCGGCGCGGATTCTTGTCGGCAGCCGGTCATAACGATTGACGAGGGCCTGCTCCTTCGCCTCCAGATGGTCGTACAAGCCGGGGAACACCGCTTCGATCTCGGCGATAAAGGCGGCGATGCGCGGGAACAGGTCGGCGGCCAGGACGAGCAGTACCAAAAGAAAAAGGGCGATCAACGCACCCCACTCTTGTCCAAAGACAACCACATCCGCGAAAGTCATGTCACACACATCCTTTCTTCAGTTTTACCGTTTTCGTTGCCTGGTCCCACTCCACCGCCAGACCGAGGATGGCAGCCAGTTCCCGGGCAGGGGCATACGACGTGCCGTTTTCGATGCTCTCTGTCAGGTCTTGGCCGTTCACCTTGACCTGTTTTGTGCAGGCGCACCACTCCACCTTGCCGCCGACTGCCTCGGCCACGGACCGGATCGGAAGCCACGATACGCCGTCGCGGAGGTAGCCTTGAACCGGCAGGCGGCAGCCGTTAATCTCAATGGAAACCTTATCCACAGGTTTTTGTGCGGGTTGTGGATTGTCTGTGGATGCTTTGAAAGGCACTCCGTAGTGTTCGCAGATAGCCTTTGCAATTGCGGTGGCGAACTTCTCCCGGTAGGCATCCGTTTTCAACAGGGCGCACTCGTCCCGGTTGGTCATGAAACCCAGTTCGCAGAGTACACCAGGAATGCCGTGTCTTGCGGTCTCTCTGGTGATGTGCAGGTCAGCTCGTTTCACCCCGCGATCCCGCAGACCGGTATCTGCTAGGAGGCGACGCTGAATAATCTGCGCCAGCTTCTCCGCCTGGTCGTTTGTGTACGTCTCAATCCCGTTCGCTGTGCTCCATCCGTTACCGGCAGCGTTGGCGTGGATGGACACGAGCAGGACGTCGTATCCCTGCCGTTTCAAGTCTCGCGCCTGGTTCGTGCGCTGAATCAAGGGCATGTCTTTGTCGTCGTTAACCGTCAGGCGGACGTCGAAGCCGGACATATGGAGTTTTTTCACCAGCCGGCGAGCGACATTTCGATTGAATTCATACTCTCGCAGCGTGCCGTCCGGGGAGCGTTTACCGGCTGTTTCGGCGCCATGACCGGGGTCGATCAGAATCACTCTCTTCATCTCACTTACCCTCCTTTTGTCTCATGGCCCGTTCCGTCTTGGCTCTGATCTCGGACTCCACCAGTTTGGCGACTGCCTTTGGCACCGGCCAGCCGGCTCGTGTTGCGTTGGCCGTCAGGCTGTTCCAGGTGTGATAGATAAGGCCGAACGTGACGCCGTAAAAGAGAAAGCCAGGCGTGCCCATAACGCGGTCGAGCAAGTTGCCCAACGCCGGCAGGGCCAGCAGAAACAAGGTACGCGGAATGCGATTCAGGCCATATTCCGACGAGTACGTTTTGTCTTTTTTCTTGGCTGCCTGGATGCCGGTTATCCAATCCAGTACAATGCAAAGCAAAAGCACCACGATAATGTCAGTCCGGCCCGTGCCATAAAAGTAATGGAACACAGGTGCTGTCACCGCCCCCAACGTCGCTGCGAGGGCGTTTGCTTGGGTTGCAATGTTCTCCAGTTCAAGTCTTTGTACAAAGCGCAATGTTCTTCATCCTCCTCGCCCCCCATGACAAAATCAAAGCCCTGCTCGGCCAGGGACGGGTTTTCAGTCTAGAAGCAAAAAAGGGGAGCCACTGCTCCCCATGAAAAACGCCTGTCCGCATTGGGAAAGGCGCTCAGAAATCCTGGCCGGTGATTTGCTTGAACTCCTCCGGCGTGATCTCCCCGTATGGATTGGATTCAGTCCGAACAGCCAAGCGCAACTGTTCAATCGTGACCCACTTGTATTTGTACGCCAGGTTCCAGAATGCCATCATACACCACCTCCTTTCATTTGGATCAGTTCCAGCTTGACTAATGCCAACTGGTGCCCAAGGGTTTGAATCATCGCGTCTTTTTCAATATTTTCCAGCTTCAGCATGGCGAGTTCCTGCCCCATGGTTAATACCGGGTCTTCCTGCTCCTTTTGACGAATGACTGAAATTTTCTCCACGTTTTGTGTTTTGAAACTCAATCAAACGCACCCCCAAATCCGTCCAATCTCACCCGCTCTGTCGCTGTGCCTTTGGCGATACGCACCCAGATATTGATGCGCCAGTTTGCGGCGGTTTTTTGCTGGTTGGTGAAGAGATAACCACGGCCAGCGTTTACTGCTGCGGTCATATCCTCCCAAGTCGGTGTTTCGTCCATAGCGTTGTTTGTCACTCTCACAAACTCGATCTGCGATCCTGGAGGCAGGTACCTATCCAGTGTGACAAGCACGCGTTTTGGCATCCCGTCTAAGGTAAAATGTGCTTCGATGTCCGGGTTATCAAAATTCAGCATGAATTCGATGTGCGTCTCTTCCCTGATGAACGTAAACGTCCTGGTCGATGTCAACCCATTGTTATCCGTTGCCTCGATCGTCAATTCATGTGGTGTATCCAGGTCCAATCTGATCCACATGTCATGTGGGATCGTTATGGTCTCCTCCCGACCAGGTACGCCTTCAAATGACCGGATTGCCTTTCCGTCGATCTTTTCGGTGATGGTGAAAGGGTTGCCCTCCGGATCAGTGACACTATAGGTTTTGCTCGGGGGCTCCATGATCTTACCCAAGTCTTCGTTGGCCCCACTGATCACCGGCGGCCGATTCCAGATGACGCGGAATTTGCGCGTGACTTCCGCGCTCTTTCCACCTTGGTCGTCTTCTGCCCATACCTTGAGGATGTGATCGACGTCTTCGGCCAGATCAGCTCCAGCCACGTCCGTCGCGCCGTCCCACATCCTTTTGTTGTGGTAGGTCAGCGTGCGGGCAAAAGAAATAGGCGTTACCCCGTCGGATACGCCTGATCCAATATTTCGTATTGGGCCATTGTTAATTTGACACTTGACGACCACGTTGTTGTTTGCGTCTGCGTCGCTGGCCTCGCCCGCCACCGGCAGCGCATTACCTTCCGTCAATGTTTGATTATCCGTAGGTGACGTGAGCGTGAGCGTTGGCGCATTGTTGGAGAGTGGCTCCAGTACCATTAAAAGAGATACACCGTTTGCCGCATTGTTCACGACGCTGTTCATCTCTGAACTTGTCAATGTTTGTTTATCGTGCAAATAGCGGTATGAACTTTCTATAACCTTTCCGACATAGTGGTTGTCATAGGTCTCGATGTGACTTAATGGCGGGGTTATCGCTAGCGTCTGCGTGTCGTGTTCCGCATGGTTGAAAAGGACTAGCAAGCCCTTTGTAAAGCCAATTTCCCCTGCTGTTATTGCCATTGGCTGAGCATTAGCGCCTGAAAAACTTCTGGCGTGGGAAGTTACTTTATCAGCTGTTTTTACATTCCGGAAAGCGTACAGTGCCGCTTGCCCACTAGCATCTGGATGCGTGAAAGCATAATTTGTATCACCGGCATTCATGTACTTGTATGCTATAAACACTCTGTCGCCAAAAGAAGCAGTTGAATCGTAGAAAACCGTCCAACCGCTTGGCGGAGTGATCGCGGCAGTGCCTACCAACTGTATTTGGGCGATTAGCAAGTCCCCAGCCTGCGCTCCCGCAGGAACCGACAATACCTTCGCTGTTCCCGACGACGCGCTTGACGATTTCCCAACATACTCAACCTGCTTTTTCCCTGTTGATGGAATTGTGTAGTCGATGGTGAGGGTGGGTCGGTAAGAATCTATTGCATGATCCAGTTGATAAAAGTTGTGTGCGTACGTTCCGCTTGGCTCGTCAGAATCTTTTATCAAGAACCCGTAATTCGGGTAAACACCGTTAACCATATCTTGGATCAGTGCCGTAACATCAAAATCAACATCGATATTACTGCCGGTTGGGACAGTAGTAGATACTTTCCTGCCGCCATCGTATGGTGTTGGACTGTACCAAGTTGGTCCTGTTTCACTCCAAAAAGCCTTCAAAGGATGTATATCGAGCGTTCTAACATCTAGCCCACTCGATTGTTTCATTCTCAATATTGCACTGTTGATAATGACATCATTTGGGATAAGGCCAAGGTCAAAAAAAAGTTGGTATCTGCAAATGTCACCAACAGCGACAGACCGCCCAATTGAACCGGCAGTTGCCGTAGCAAAGTTTGACGAGGGTGAAGCTTTTGATATCGAAGTGTCGTATGCTTTCGTATTCGATTTTGTTAATGTAATTACAGACATGTTCCTCCCCCTTCCTTTCGTAAATGGCCGTTATCCGAAGGTATCCAGTTCATGGATTACACCTCCAAGCGCGTTTGAGCCTCGTTGAAATATCCACGAATCACAATGATCGAATCGACTGTCGCTAAATCGTCGTCGAACTTGTTGTAGAGGAAGTTCTCCGGCAAAATCGACTCCAGCGTATTCATCCGGATTTTCAGGTTTGATACGTCCGCAGACAGCGCAGCCAACTGCACGTGAGCGTCCGCGATCCCCTTTTCCCATCGATTAATGTCGGCTTCCGTGACGTCGTCGTCAGGTTTCCAGTCCAGTTTTGGATCATATGGCATTATGCGCTCCCGCCTTTCACTTCAAATTCAAATCGGAAGGCCAGTCGCTGCTGATCTGCAACAGTAATGCTGGGCATCCGCTCAGTGATCAAGTTCCCTTTCTCGTCGTACAGCCTAATGGATGTCACTTCCGTGATCCCCTGCTGGCTCAATGTTTCTACGATGATTGTCCTGCCGTTCCGGGTAACGTTTTGAATCGGAACGGTTTGATTATTCACGACGAGGGATCCGATTCGGTTTTTCAGGTCTTCGGCGGCGCGGGCCAAATATGCGTTATCAATCATACGATCACCTCAGTCTGATACTTAATCGGCTTCATGCCGACCCGGAACTCAGACACCTTATGGTACCGACGTTGGCTGACAGTCACCTTATCTGTTATCACCAGAGCGCAGCTATTCCCCAGATCATACTCCACATCGATATGCGCCGGTTTGACGTCCTCCAGCGCAGCCGCGACAGCAATAAGGTTTAGATTGGTGAGCCCGTCAAAATGGATCCTGATCCTGCCCGTAAAGGTTACCCGCCGCACTTGATCGGTGAAAGCCCTCACAATGGCGAGCGCCATTTCGGCAGTGAACTTACCTGTTGCGCGCATCTTCGCGATAACGGCCGCCCTGCGTTCCTCCAATGACTTGGATGGATCTGGTTTGATCTCATATTCCTTTTCATATAAAGGCAAAGCCCAGGTTGCGGTTGTCACTGACATCTGGGCCTCCAAGTCTGATATGGCTTCTTCTCTGCTGGCAAACGCCGGTTCGACGGAATCAAAGAAGGACTTAAACACCTCGGACCGGCGCATAAAGGGTGCCAATCTATTGATCATCTTATCAGCCATCTACCGTCACCGTCCCAAGCACTGCTACTTCTTCTCTGCCAATCGGTATGTTTGCCGTGCCTCCATTGACGAGCAGATTACTGTAATCGGCAACACCTTCGCTGTCCAGGATCTCTCCTCCAATCCTTGCATAGCTTACAAACGACATCTCATCTGGCTCAATAAAGGCAATATCTTTCAGGTATTGCGTCAGCTTCACTTGAATGTTATTTGCAGCTTGCTGGAGGGTGTATCCAGGGGAGAGCATGATCGTAACAGAAACGTCGATGCTAACCCCGGTCGCGCTTACCACGGTGCAAAACGCACCAAGAGGGGCTGCACCGCTTCCGTCTCCGGTAATGCCCGGATCAATGTGCTCTTGCACAGCGTCCACGATGGATTGACTGGCCGGCTTCCTGTCACTGTCGATGATGACCACCTTCACTGTGTTGTCGCCGTTCCAGAGGGGAATGACCCGCGCATCTCCAACACCGGGGACCTCTTTCGCCCAGTTTTTATAGTGATATTTATTGCCGCTCGTTGCTGGCGTGCGGATCTTTTCGTAGTATCTTTGCAAGAGATCCTCATCAGATTCCGCATCAAAGCCATCTGCTGTAGGTTCGTGATTGGTCACCGCTGTAAATCCTGCCAGTGTGACAGGAAACATGGTGATCGTGTTTGCCGGGACGTTTCCGCTGGCACCAGGTTCGACAGCCCGAATATTTACGGTGCCGCTGACAGCGATATTTTTCTGCTCCGTCGCCTGGAATTGGACGCCGCCTGGCGTTTCAAACAGATCTCCCACAAAGATTGTCCCGGTACCGGTAACGGTCACACTGCCGATCGCGTGTGTGGCCTGTTTTCGTTCAATCCCTGTCCGTTCATAGACACGTCGTTCAAGCTCCTGGCCTGACAGATTGGAGATGTCCAGCTTTTCCTTGACCGTCGCAATTTCTGTATCTGTCTTTTCAAAGCGATCTGCCACCGGAGCGAGAAAATCATACGCAAAGTTGCCCGGGCGCTTGTCATATCTGGAAGAAAGTGAACTCATCATTTCTGTGAGAATCTCTTTTTTATCAGCCATCTACACCGTCACCCTCCCTTCCGTTGAACCATAGATACTCTTTACTTGAAACTCGATGGTGAGTTTTTCGCCGCTTTGGGTGAACACAAAGTTGTCCACCTGGGTGATCGCATCGTTTTGCAGCAGAGCATCGCGAATCATCCGCTCATACTCTGATCGGGTAAAGTCCGGGTGGAAGTTCTTGCCGATCAGTGTGTGATATTCACTTCCATACCCGGTTCCTTCGTAGATGAGGGAGTCTTTCATCGTGCGAAGCGCTTTTTCTACCCAAATCTTTACATACTCGATTCCGGTTACCTCAATCAGTTTCCCGTCTTTCAAGACAAAATCGCCCTTGTTGAAGTCCCACAAAAAAGTCTTGTGGACCTTCTCGGGCGATGTTTGCTGAATCAGCTCTGTGTCAGGAAACTCCAGCTGGGCAATCTGAGGCAGTGTCATGTTTCGCCCCCCTCCCAAACCTTATCGAGCACAAACCAGTTTTTCCAGTCCTGGTCAGGAATCATGATCACCCGGTTCCCTGCTTGCAAGGGAGTAGTCAGTTTGGCCACGATCTTGTTGTTCTCCCCGGTGGCTGCCGGAATGGACAATCTTTTGATGCGCTCTGTCAGATCCCCGCCTACTTCACGATGAAATGTGATAGTGGCCGAATTGCTCGCATCGTTACCCACCATGTTGGTCTCTGTTATCTCAACAGGAGTACCCATCATCAGCCGTTCGGCGACGATCAGTTTGTGCTGTTCCAGGATGATGTTTTCCCCGTATTGGATACGCAGAGGGGAAACGCTCAAGACCTTTCCCACCACGGGGGCCGTACTCAAGGGATTTCGATTATCCTTGTACATTTGGGCAAGTTTTTGCGCCAGACGGTCGATACTGTCCACGGATCACCCCTCCTACTTAACGTCCTCAGGCAGAGCCAGTTCCAGCTGCATGGTGTGGATCTGGTTTTTTACCTCGTGTTTTACCGCTGTGATCATAAACCGCTGTTTCATGCCAGTGATCGGCTCGTCCACGTCCAGCAGCCGGCCGGCCTTGAAAGCCACATCGCCTACCAGCTTTAAGCTGTTGGTTTCGTGGATCCGCGCAAGCCGGCTCAAGAGGATGCGAGCCACCTCTCTGGCCTTTGCGGCATCTTCGGCATCGATCTTGAATACTTCCTCCAAAAGCCCGTATTTTCGGATCAGTCCCTCATCCTGCGCGTTTGCGACGATTTCGTACTTGGGTTTCGTCTTCTCCTGGTCGTCTCGCTCAATCAGGATTTTCACCCGATTTCGCATGCTCTCGATGGTCCGGGTGCGATCCGCCCCCAACGGATTGGCCAGCACATCAACCGGCGCGATATTATCCGCCAGCTTAAACGTACCTTTAATGACCAGGTCTTTCATCTCTTCAAAATAGATTTTGCCCTGCCGCATCTCTACGTTGTACCGCTTGCCAGATGCCTTTTCGTGCCGTTTGTAGATGTCCTCGATAATCTCCGCCGGGCTTTTTTCCAGATAGATTTCGTCGATGACTGTGCCCATGTAAGGGACGCTGCCGATCAGCATGCCGAAATCGTTTAGAATCTTCGTGATTGCTTGGGACGCCGGGATTCGGTTAAACTGGTACACGCTCTTGGACTTGCCCAAATACCAGGCATAGTCGTACACCGTGTATTTGATCGCTTCTCTTCCAGATCGGCCTTCCGTAACGATTACGCCGCGATGTACCTCCTGTCCATCCTTGGTCAAGATCACGACGTCTCCCAAATCACAAGGATTGACAGGAAAAAGTTTTGCGTCTGTCCAGTTGATGTCAAACTCCATGGACGCCATCAGGGAAAGGTTGGAATCCCATGAAATGCTGCCGACCAATGGCGTAATGTCAAGGGTTTTGGAAGCATCATTTTTGATCAGGAGTAACTGAAACACATTGTCACCCCCTCGCTGTGCTAATAAATGGGAACTCCGTCATCTGCAGCGTGTAGGAAATGTCCCCGTCCTGTTTAACACCCCACTCGAAATTATCAATGGTGACAGCCATGTTCAGCGATTGAGCGCCGCCTGAATCGACGATGACCAGACGGACCGGGATTCGCATGCCGCGCCAACGTTCGATTGTTTCTACATAGGCCATCCCCCACATACTCCGATTTTGCAGAAAGGGGTAATCCCGAACCGGAAAAAAGCTCTTGATCTCGACGGAGCGAAGTCCTTTTAATCCAATCAGGTTCAGCGTCTGCTGCAATCCGTCCACCCGCTCGTTGTTCCATGGAGACGGCACGTTGTATTCTGCTGGAGGCACGGGGAGCTGCAGGACTTCAGCATTGTTGTTGATGGACAAAAACACGTTGATCACCCTGACCTACCCCCTTACGTCGTTGCCCAGATATGGCGCTCAATCCGCGCCAACAGGCTGTCTGCGAGATCCAACGGAGTCTGATTATCTCTCAATTGCGCCTTGGTGTTTTTGTCGGTTGCACTCGTGTTGAGCGCAGTCGCATCCGTGTTGAAGGTGAGTGCCTTGGTGTTGTTGTTCAGCGCGTCGAGCAGCTTTTGATCCTGTTGGACGCGCAGTTTACGGGCTTCGTTTTGTTCCTTTCGAGCTTGTGCGATGTCGTTTGACGCTTTGCCCGTGGAAAACTTTGCACCGCTGAAGTCTAAATGGGGAATCGGGCTATAACTGCTGTCCCAAGTCGGCACATCAATATTTGCCACCTTCGCCCCTGCAAAGTTTACTTCGATACGTTCTTTACCGAAAGCTTCCAGAGCCGCATTAAGAGGCTCGAGCATCTTTTGTACGCCCATCTCTGCGGCGGCAATGATTCCGTTCCACATGGAAATCGCGCCGAACTTGATGGCGTCCCAGGCGTATTTGAACACACGGAGCATGAAGTTCGCGTAATCGATGTACTTATTCACGCCCCATTCCACTGCGCCAACGACGACATTCCACAGTTCCATCCCTTTTTGCTTAATGGTTTCCCAGTTTTGAACGACATAGATACCGGCGGTGACCAGCAACCCCAATAATGTAACGACAAACCCGATTGGGTTGGCTTTGAATGCCGCATTCAACAATAACACGGCGCCCCTTAGGATACTGACCTGACCCGAGGCAACCAATGCCGCAACGCCCATCACCTGAGTTTTTATGGCGGCGAAAGTTGACTGCTGGCCAAATAACTTGATCGCAAGCGTCGAACCGTACACAGCGAGCTTGTGCATGAGAAAAGCCGCGGCGGCTCCGTACACAATTGGTCCAATGACGGACCAGTTTTCCATGATAAAGGAGGAAACCTCCCAAATCGTTTCCGCCACCGCTTTGGCGCCAAAATAGACCGCCATAAGGGCCGCGGAAAAGCGTGCACCCCATTCTGCTGCGCGATCACTGGACAGAAATTCCCGAATCCCTTTCATATCTTCCTTGACCGCCATGAACAGCGGTTTGGTGATTTCGGCGAGTTGCCGCGAGCCTGTTGCCTTGATATTGGCGACCGTGTTCTCAAACGTCTCCGACATTTTTTGCATGGAGCCGCCAAAGCGGTTTTCCAGACCTGTAAACAGTATCGGTAGAACCTGGCTGGATAAGAGTTTGCCCTGCTCGGCCAACTTCATCAGCTCTGCCGGAGTTTTTCCCATCTCTTTTGAAAGTATCTGCCAAGCAGGAATACCGCTCTCCGCAAGCTGGTTTACCTCTGCAGCGCTCAGCTTCCCTTTCATTTGGATTTGACCTAACACTTGGGTTATGCCCTCCAATTGCTTGGTACTGCCGCCGGTTGCTACCACTGCATCACCCAGACGCTGCAAGACGGGCATGACTTGCTGCCCAGTGAAACCCATATTCAACAACGTCTTGGCAGACTGCTGCAATCCGGAAAATTCAAAGGGTGACGACTCTGCCAGTTTCTGTAAATCAGAAACCATCTGTTTCGCAGCCTCCGTCGAGTTGAGCATGAGACCAAGAGACTGTTCGGCCGTCTCAAAGCTGGCATTTGCTTGAATACCAATTCCGACAATGGCGGTTGAAGCGGTCTTTACCGCGCCCGCTGCAGCTGCCGCACCCGTTTTGATCACATCCCATGTTTTTTTGCTGATCTGCTGGAGTTCCTTCAAACGGCGTTGATAATCCTGTGCCAAAGCATTTAATAGCGTATTAGTGAAGTTGGTTATCATCGCATCTCACCCCCTCACAAAAGAAAAGAGCACTCTCATTGAGTGCCTCAGACTGAAGACAAACGGTTCATTGGAAGCGTCCGTAAGAAAATGATTTCCAGACCGGAAGGCCTGCACATTCATCAAACAGAAGCGGAAGACAACGTACCTCGCATGGAGAGATGGGCCAAGCGAGCTCCTTTGACGACCCACTCAGCGGGAAAACGAAGACGCGGGGATCAACAGGGGACACAAGTCTCACTTCCTCGAAACACCCAGATGTTTGTCCCCTGCCCGCGTCTCGTTTTGGAGCGGACTACATCCGCTTCTGTGCTGGGCGTCAAGCGATCGAGCGGACCCGATCTCCCATGCGCCGCGGACGTTATCTACACGCTGGAGCACTCTCATTGAGTGCCTTTTGAAACATATTACAAGATCACCGTTTCTGTTTTGTTCTCACTTATCTTATTATTGACTGCTTCGCAAAACTTGTTTACGCGGATGATATTAAAATTGTTCAGAAACGTAACACCTGCTAATTTTCCGTTATTATTAACAAAGTTTAAGATCAAGTAGGTGTTTGACTTGCCCTTCACTTTCTTGGTTCCGATACCCGACATGCCACCTACGATTGTTCCCCATCCCGGAACAAGCAACGTACCGATCAAGGCTCTTCCAACGACGCTCTTGTCTTTTTCGTATATTTCTTGTTCCGTTTTAACCACTGCTGCCCTCATCCTGGCCAATGGAATTTCAAACTTTCGGCCATTGTGATCAATGACTACTTTATCCGAAAAAAGGAATAAATCACAGTCTGCTCTTCTTCCAAGGCCAATTCCTTCGATATGGAAGGCGCTTATCATAGCATCGGCCCCGGAGTCGTGCATCTTTCGGTCCATTTCCTTATTACCTGCACGATTTATCAAAATCACTACAATCAGAACAACAACGATACTAAAGGCTATTACATAAAACATGGAATCCTCTCCCTTTTACCCACAGGAATATTATACTAATATTTCCAAGCAAAAGGTAGAGGAAACCTAAATGCCCCATCGCTGCTTTTCCTCTTTCATGGATACGATCATGGACTGGACCATGAAACGCTTGGTCGCAAAGTCCAGTCCGAGCAGATACTCCGGTGAAAATCCTTTTTGTACATAGTGGTGGAGAAAGTAAAAGTCCTCGTCACCACTTTCAATCAGTTTTTTATGTCACGATCCACTTTTCGCACGCCTTCGCCAAAGCCCGCTAGCTTCAAAGCGTGGCCGCTGATCGCCGCAATCTCGCCAGGACGGAACAAGATACCCACGATGTCTGTCGGTTCGACGCAGCCGAATTCCTTTTGAAGTTGCGCGTCTTTCAGATCCGGTTGGACCACACAGTGATAGACGATATACGGGTCGGCCATCTGGCTGCGCGAGTCGTCCTGCGCCATCGTCAACGCCTCAATCGCTATTGAGCGATCCGGCTCCTGAATCGTGATCTCTCCGTCCAGTGACTCGATGTACAGGTTGGCCGTTCGGCGTTTTCCTCGCTTCAATTTTTCTTTCTCTGCGAGCAGATCTGCAATGGTCAACTGTTTCCCCACTGCCGGATACCTCCTATTTAACAGAAATGGTGTCAAGCATGTTATAATCACTGAACGCAAACGGTACCTCTTCGCTCCCCAGCGTTTTTTGCTCGTACTTCAGGAGGAAGAATTCACCGATTGTGACATCATAGAGCGCGACCCGCTCCGCTCCATGAGCATCCGGGTCTGCCAGCTTTCCAACGATCTCAAAACGAGGATACTCACCTTTTCGTACAGCGTCAGCCAGCTTTTGTTGTACTCGGGAGTATACCTTTTTGATCGTCATGGACCCCTCACCAGTCCAGCCTACAGCTTTTTTATAGGTGGCTGCCTCACCGGCAAAGTTGACATCTTCGTAATTGATCGTTACTTTTGCCTCAAAGCTGTCCACTTCGGCCCACAGTTCTCCGTCTACCCACACACGGCCATATGTTCCGTTGATGACTTTTCTTACATCGGGTTTTGCCATCTTCTATTCACCGCCTTATACATAAATCTTCATTTGCAGGTCTTCGATTGCGTCCAAAAACTTGAGACGTCCGGCCAGGAACACTTTTGCTTGGAACGTGTTCTCCTTCACCTTCTGATCGTCCCAATTGCTCGTGTCCGTACCAATCGCTTCCCAGGCCAGGCGCTGTGCCTCCACGTCCACGCCCACCGTGTTATCTGCAGTCGGATCCAACACGTCCCCTTCCAGGCTCCGCAGGTACGCATTGATGGCAGTGATGAGCAGAACCTGGTTGTCGTAGCTGTTGATGATCTTTCCTGCATACTCGTCATGGAACGTCCGAATGATGTCCTCTTTTACCAGATCATGTCCTTCGATGATCTTGATCTTTTTCCAATCTGCGCCCTTTTGCGTTGTTGTCGTAGTAAGGCTGTTCACGCCGCGGGCGATCTTGACTTTTTCGCCGTCGTTGATCAGGATGAGTTTTCCTGCATCGATGTCGGCATCCGGATCAGAACTCTCTTGGATTGCTTCAACCTCTGGCAGCACATAGTAGGTTGCGCTGCGGTTCAGCGGTAATCCAGCGAGAATACCCGCAATCCGGGCTGTATATTCAGATGCCGAGAAAGGATTGTCAATGCCTTTTACTTTGATGCCCTCAGTCGCAAAGTTGATGATCCCTTCATGGTCGGCTGCCACATTTGGCAACACTGCTTTATAGGTTTTCTTCTGAGTGTCCCGCCAGGTTTTAATCTGGGAGACGATGTCCGCAACATCTCCTTGTTGAATCCCTGGAACGGCTAGGTAATTCCACCGTTTGCTCCCCAATCGGGCAAGCGCATCGTTGTAATTTGCGGCGGTTGTGTCGATTCTCTCCACAATCACCTTCGATGGCGTACCAAGAAAAGCATCCTTGATATACTGCAGGTTTGGCGAGGACCAATCGCTTGATTGGACTTCAGACACAGCTTTGTACTCTTTTGTATCAAAGCTCCCCGTATCGTCCTTGAGGATTAGCGCCACAATGCCGCGCTGGCTTCTCTGAATTGCCGACACGGCCAACGATGAAAAAATAATCGAAATCTCAGGCAGACCCATGCCGCCACCTCCCAAAACTTATCCATGATTTTGTCGAACACTTTCACCAGATTGGCACATCCCAATCTCGTGATTTCACTTCAAAGTCAGCGATCAAAACAACAATTCCCGCATCTTTTCCGTATTCACACCGGCGTCAGGATCAACCGCGGCGGCGTCGTAATACGAAAAGTCGAAGTCGTAGTGCAGTACCTTGTCGATCACTTCGGCTGTAACACCGGAGATCGTGATCGTTCGATCGCCGACCGTAAAGGACAACGCGAACAATTTGTCGAGCCGATCCATGACATCGTAGACTTCTTCCCTGTAAGTGGACAGATTGGCAGGAAAGAATCGGATACGGCAGGTCATATCCCGAAGAATGCTGTACGGGAACGCTTCCACCCGGTTCGTTTCCAGAGACACGAAAAAAGAAGGGCGGTTAATCCCTTCTTCTGCGTCGCTGCTTAGGATCGGTATGTTCGAAAACTCTGCCTTGATCTTGTCATTGATCGCATTCATGATCTGCATGCGCGTCAGCATATCACTGTCTCTCCCTACCCATCATCTGCAACGTCAGCTTTTCAACACCTCCCCTGGAAAGCTTTACATTGACTTCCGATGTCGATGTCCGGAACTCCATGCAAGCGACGGCCATCGACGTTCAACTCCAGCGTGTCGCTCCTTTCTTTGACGCCGGACATGTACGAGGCAAACTTCGCAAGCTTCATAAGCTTCACATCCTCACCTCCTTTCAAAGCCCCATGCGCTTACTGGCATTCGTATCATCCTGGCAGGAAAACAAAAAACCACCCGAGAAATCGAGTGGTTGTCTTATTATCCGATGATATTATTTTAACACCTGACAGGAACAATTGTTCCTCATTATTCGCTCAATTTCCTCTCAAATCTGTGTCACATTCATAGACCTCTAACTTCAAAGCAAACGCCAGCTTAAAAAATGCTCTGCCTCTGATCCTATAGTAAGTGGACTGCGACATACCAAGTTCCATGTATACCTCTATGTCAGTCATATCCTCGTCCCCGAACCACCTCTTCAAAATCAGTTCACGTTCTCTCTTTCCCAACCTCGTCACAGCAGTAATCACACGCTGCACATACTCTTTGCGCTTTAACTCTATGTCAACATTTTTGATCGCCACGTTTTCCGTGCTGCTGTGGAACTGGTTTGTCTGAGTTGGGGGAACCAAGGAGTAACCAGTCGTTGTACCTACCTCTACACCAGGATGAAATCCCATCCTGATGAAGTCGCGTGCTAAATCCAATGCCTCTTTTACTCTTCTCTCTGTGGCTGGACGATCAATCTTCGGCAGTAATTGCTGCGCGCTCATCTTTCATTCCCCCTCGCTGATTTTTCTGTCCGGTCAATTCAGCCCGGACAGCAGTGACCTCGACGTCTTCGCGGATCTCTACCATGTTCTACGCTCCTTTTCGAAACACGCCAAACGAACCTGTCTGCCGATAAACGGTGACCATTTCAGCAGGAGTGTCCCTTCGACAAATCAGTTGGCTTGGACTAAGCTTGTGCTGCTCGATTACTTATTCCGGGCTTGTGTTAGGCGTCCTGCGCTTTCCAGCCTGGCATCCAGGCTTCCACGCAGCGGAGTACCTGCTGCAGTTCGGACCGGCGTACATCCCGATAGCTGGGAACTCCGAAACGATCTTTAATCTCCCGATACAGCTGGCGGAACAATGCACGGCGCCGCTGTGGATCGCTCTCCACCTCGTAGACCCTGCGAGCAACCGCCTTCTGCAACATGCGCTGCTCTCCGTAGTCGATGGTGATTTGTTCGTCGACCTTCTGTTCCAGCTCCAGCAGCTTTTGGCTGTGGGTTTGGGTGACGGATTTCACCTCCTCCATCTCCTCCGCCAATTCTGCCGTCAGCTTGAGGGATTGAATCAGCGCCTGGCGTTCGCTGAGGGGGACGGCTTTACTTTGATCGACAGCGTATTCGCCAGTCTTCCTGATCGCCGGTATTACCTCGTGAGTAATCCAGCGCTTGAAGGATTTTGCCTCTTGCTTGCTGCTGGACAAGATGAGTGAGTACAGGCCCGGCTCGTTCACCAGCCATACCTCCCTGTTTTGACCTGATTCAATCATCGTTTGGATCAGCTTCTCATCGTCATCCAGCTGCCGAATTGCCGTACCGGTATCACGGTTATCCAGCACCTCGCACACATCACGAGCCACGAACCAGGGCTCCCCATCCCGCAGAACAACTCGCACCTGCTTGTCTTGAAAACGGAATACGCTTTGAAGTACGTGCATGCTTTTTCCTCCTTCCTCACTCCCTGATGCCCGCATCTCGCCTCTGCACCGCGCCGGCCTAACTCCCTGCCTTCTTTGAACGATGCAAGTCACGAAGCATCTCAGCCAATTCTGGGTCATCCGCCACTGTGCGCGGTTCTCGTGGCTGCATCGGCACCCCAAGCCTTTCTTGCTCTTGCTGCCACTGAATGGACGCGGGCAGCTTGTCCATGAGCACGACGTTCCCGCGATAACCACGCAATCGCGAACGTCTCTTTCCCTCATGTTCACGAAGCACTTGAACGGTGTGAATCTTCTCCGCATGCCAATTCCGGAGAATTTCAATTGCATACGCGACGCTTTTCATCTCCGAACGCTTTAGGGCTTCGCGTATCAACTCCGGCTCCATAATGCCGACGAAGGCTTCCAACGCATCGATGTCCCATACACCCCTACACTTGATATTCAACTCATTGATCATCGAGAGAAAATTTTCGCGTACCGGTATTTCAAGAGAGAAATTTGTCTTTCGTTTCGTTTTGTTTTGTTTATATAAAGCCTCATGGTTTACCTCACGTTTTTCCGCAAGGTTTGCCTCATGAAGCACCTCACGATCTGCTGCAATTTTTGAGGCATGGTCATCGCTTTTCTCGTGATTCACCTCATTTTTTGCGGTAAGATTAGGAGCCGAGAACGGAATGATCCGGTACTTGCCGGCCTTCTGTTTCCCCTGTGAACGGTACTCTATCCTTCCCTTCTGAACGAGGGTGTTCCGGTGCTTCGCCAGGGTGTTTTCCGTCACGCTGAGTTTCGCCTGCAGGGTTAGATTGGATACCGCAAACCACTCTGGCCAACCGCTCTTGTTTGCGATCGCCATGAGGTGGAACCACAAAGTTTGTGCGGTTGCTTCCAATGGGTTTGTTTCGAGCCAATCTACAAAGGCGTTCAGCTCTCGTATGTAGTTCACACCATCACCTCACCCTCTACACTGGTTGGTGGAAAGCCGCTTGGCAGCCGGCATCCGTTTATTTGCTGTTGTCAGTCCATAGTTTCGTTGATGCGATGGAAACTGTCATGGTATCCCTCCTCTTGATTTACAAGGGACGATAAGCTACGATTAAAGTGATTCCCAATCGTGCATATTTGACCGAGACTCAGCGTGGCCGCGCTGGGTCTTTTGCCTTTATTGCAGCCTGAACGTCATGCAAGTTGTCCCTCCTTTCCGCTTAGTCACGAGGCCGCTGCCGGCCCAACCTACACCGGCAGCCGTTACGGCTCCGCTGGCCGCCCCCGGATTGACCTCGTTTCTGGCGGAGGTATCGACCTCCGTGGAAGCATCGACCGATGGGAAACCTGCTGTACAGACTCTGTGTCAATGCTCCCACCAGGCCGAAGCCCGCGTCATTTCAACAGGCGTCTGGCCTGTTCTCTTACCCCGTCAACAAACTCCTCAGGCGCCATCGTCGCTTTCATGTCCACCAGGTACTCCAGTTCCTCAATTACGTCCCGGACCGTCCACTCCAGACCGTCCCGGTCATCGTCGAACGCGATTGGCTGCAGCAGACGCTGTCTGGCAGGCTCGGTTTGCTCAACGTATTGCGGGAAATCAAGCAGTTTCTCGGGCATTCCGTAGGTCGTTCATGCCGTTTCCTCCTTTCTCAAATCGCGCGGTTTTGCTTCAGCCGTTTCTCGACAGTTTGCACGGAAGTCATGCCTCCATATCTACTTGTATTTCCGACATTTTCAGCACGTTTAAGTCTAGATCCAGATAAACGGCTATCTTGGTAAGCGTCTCGACGCTGGGCACGTATCTCCCGTTCTCGATGTCCGAGATATAGTTGCGAGATAACTTGGTGGCGGATGAAACTTGGCTCTGTTTGATATTCCTTTCCCTGCGCCGGTTTTTTATCACCAGGCCCAACGCTTTTCGGTCTAGCATCCGAATCACCTCCACGTTTCAAATGTATTGTATTTCCGTCACAGAGTAAAATAGCATTTTTGGCAAAATATGAGCAAATGAAAAGAATATCTCGATATAACTTGTCCTTCCGTCATTTTACTTGTATTTCCGTCACTTATCAACTTGTATATCCGACATTTCCGACATATAATAGTCATGAAAGTCGGATATACCGACCAAAAAGGAGTGTTGTGATATGTCGCTCGGGGCAAATATTAAGAGGTTTCGGAAACTTAGAGGCTTTACACAGGAAATGTTAGCCAGGAAAGCAAACATGTCCCGTTCTTACCTGGCTGATGTTGAGCGTGATCGTTACAATCCCAGCGTGGATACATTGAAAGCCATCGCGGGAGCGCTTAACGTCGGCGTAAATGATTTGATCGACGCATTGGACGAGCCTGTGAACAATCCTGTTCCCGGCCAACTCACACCAAAAGAAGAACGAGATATCGCCAAGGATCTGGAGCGTATCATGGAGAACCTGGAAAGCGACAATGCCCTGGCATTCCACGGTGAGCCACTAGATGAGGAGACAAAGCGACTGTTGCAAATATCACTCGAAAACTCCCTGCGACTAGCGAAAGAGCTCGCGAAGAAAAAGTTCAGCCCTCACAAATACAAGAAGTAGCGTTCAGAGGATGGGGATCGTTGCATGCGAAAACCAGTTAAGCAAATCGTTTCAGAATTGATCAAAAAACACGGAACCAACGACCCCTTTGAAATCGCAGCTCAGAAAAATATAGTGGTTCTGTTCGAGGAACTTGGCAGTATTTATGGCTATTTCAATGTGTACAAGCGCATACCCATGATCCATATTAATTGTGATCTGAATGAATCTGATCAACTTTTTACCTGCGCTCATGAATTAGGTCACAGCGTGATGCACACGGACGTAAACACCCCTTTCCTAAAAAAGAACACGCTCTTTTCCGTGGAACGGATCGAGCGTGAAGCAAACGAATTCGCCGTCGAATTGTTGATGCCTGACTGTGTGCTTTATGAATATCGAAGCACCGGCATGACCATACATGAAGCGGCTGCCATCTATGGTGTTCCACGTGAGATTGCGCATCTTAAGAAACTGTGACAGGTTTCCCCCGTTTCAGGGCATGATTTCGCCCCAAAACCGAACATACGTTCTTGCGAAAACAACATGGCAAGTGTCAATAACGCGGTGAGAACAATTTCCTACTCGTCGTCGAAGCAGGTTGATGCACCTGGAAAGCGGATCAGGCACACCACCCCCGCTTTCCCCCCTCAACATTCCCTTTCCAAAAAGCAAAAAACCCTTGATTTCTCAAGGGTTTCATATGGAGCGGGTGATGGGAATCGAACCCACGCCGCCAGCTTGGGAAGCTGGAGTTCTACCATTGAACTACACCCGCATCTGGGAGTATGGTGCCGGTGAAGGGACTTGAACCCCCACTCCATTGCTGGAAACGGATTTTGAGTCCGTCGCGTCTGCCATTCCGCCACACCGGCACGTCTGTATAATGTTATAACAGATTGGAAAGAAATCGTCAATGGTGGGGAGAGACGGATTCGAACCGCCGAACCCAGAGGGAGCAGATTTACAGTCTGCCGCGTTTAGCCACTTCGCTATCTCCCCATATAATGCCCGTGGTGCCGGCGATAGGAATCGAACCCACAACCCCCTGATTACAAGTCAGGTGCTCTACCAATTGAGCTACACCGGCAAATTTGCGTCCGCCTCCCATTTTTATCAAGAGTGAAAAAGGAGGTGACGCCATTAAATCTATCATAGTAAGTCATACATGTCAATAGGAAATTTCAGAGAAAGTTTCACTTCCCCTGCTCCTCGAGAATGCGTTTCGCCCATTCGTGGAATATTGGCAGTGCCTGCTCCACGTCGGGGAACACCTGCTCCGCTTCGCAGACGTAATCGGGGAAATTGGTGATGCGGTTCTTGCGGATGCGGACGCCGACCGATTCGCACTTGATTTCCAGAAAGTGCGGAACGGGTTCGTCCACGCCCCATTGATTCTCCATGAATTCATAGGTGCGCACCCATTCCAGAATGCGGATTTCCCCTGGCTTCAGGCGGAGTACCTGTTCCACAGACATAATCGTCTCATTTCCGTAGTAATGCAAGCTCGTCATCCCTTCTTCTGCACCTCCGGCCATGTATCGCGTCGGGCGTCTGGCCGGAGGAATTCCATACATCCGCTGTTGCTGCTTTCCTAGATCGAGGAAAGCAGTTCTTTCAGTTCTTTGACGATTACCGCCTGATAGCCCGTTCCCTCACCGTACTTCTCCAGCATCTCGGCGCGGGCAACCTTGATCTTTTCTTCGTAGTCCGGCGCGCTGCGGTCAGGGTTTTGCTGTTTGAAGGCGACCATTACCGCTTGGACGTGCTGCGGGCGCGGTCCCCATTTCCCCAGCACATGGCCGCCCGCGTCGGCAAAGATGGCGATGGGAATCGCTCTGCCGCCCATGGTGAGAAACTGGTCCATCAGATCGAGGTGCTGTTCCATCACCAGTACTTCCACAGGCATTTCCGTTTCCTCCAACGCGCGGAACAAGACGGGCACATTGCGCACGACGTCGCCGCACCAGTCGGCGGCCAAAATCAGGCAGCGCAAGTCGTCGCGGTGGCGCAGCGAGGCAAAAAATTGCCGATCCTCTTCGCTCGGCCAGGAAAATGCTTCATACCACCCGGCGAAGGCTTCCTTATTTTTGCTCATGGTGTCCATGAACACCTGAGGCTTCAATCCGTTTCCAAATTTGTGGGCCACATTGACCGACATGGTTTCCCCTCCTCAATTCACTGTACCGTTCTAGCTTTCCACACAGCGGAACAAAAATCCTCTTTCTTCCCGCTCACAGCCTAACTCTCAGCTGCTATCGCCACACCGGTGCCTGGGCTTGTCCCGCGCAAGGGGCTCCAGACGTTGCATGTTTCCCAAAACCATCCTCAAAAACAAACAGCGCGGGTTCGCGCTGTCGTTTCCATCATGTCCGGGGAGCCGTCAGAATGCAGGGCACACCACGGCCCACCGCCCCCGGCCGCGACATCTTGTCGACGTACGCCATGCCTCGCGCACACGGCTGCTTGCACGCTTTACAGGTCTCGGACGTGACGATTTTCAGATTCAACTGGTTGGGATGCTGCCGGGATTCCCGATTCGTCTTTGCCTTTTTCGGTTTTGCCATCCGTTCTCCCCCCTCCGCCCCTTGATCGGTTTATTGTATGAAGGAGAACAACCCTGTTCTTTAGGCAAGGACACAAAACGGAGAGACCCGCCGGAAATTGGGCCGGGAGCGGAAAAGATGCGGCACGGTTTCGGTTCGCCCGGAGCGGAAAAGATGCGGCACGGTTTTGGTTCGCCCGGTGTCTCGCCATGACGGTGTCGGCACAAAACAGCCGGCGCGCAGCAAGCGCCTCCGGCCGTTCGTCATGGCCCCGGTCCGCTGTGGATTACCTCCTCACCGGTACGGCTGGCCGGTGAGAAACCCCCACAGCCGCTTCAGTATCCACCACGGTCCGATCAGCAGAAAGACGGGATTTTTCAGAAAGGAGGGAGGATTCCCCTCAACGTAGTGGCCGACAAATTGGAAGATCCACCCGACGATGAACAGGCCGAGCGCCCACTTCCAGCTCCAGAAAAAGAGCGGCAGGGAAATGACGATCATGGGAATGCCGAACGCGTGGGTCAGCTTGTTGACGGGATGCTGGTGGTCGCGCTTGTACCGTTCCAAAAAGGACACCTTTTCCTCCATGTTAAAGACCTCCTTTTTTTCAATATTCTAACACTTTGGAGTACTGCCTTTGAAGCCGTTCACTGCCGTATTTTCGCTGCTTTCCCACGACGGATCGCCCATTCGTCTCCCCATCTGGGCCTCATGACCGTCGCGCGTGAACGGAGGACTTGCGCATCATATTGGCTGTCATGGGCCGCTTTTCATGTGGGAGCCAAGCAAAGGATGGTATAATGAGGAAGTGTTTGCTGTCAGAGAAAAACCGTGATGTTACAGGTGGGAGAGCGATGAATCGGACCAGAACGGAACGGGTCAAGGCCGAAAAGAGGAAGAGACGGCGCAGACGCTTGTACATGTTGCTTAATGGCCTCGTACTCGGTGTGATGTTCTTTCTGTTCTTCGGGTTGTATCATATGGAGAATCTGCAGAGGGAGATTCCCCGGCAGAGCGGAAGCGGTCAAGTGGAACAAGCCGGCGAATCAACGGCAGGCAGCGATCCGACCGTCACGCTCAGCTTTGCGGGAGACACGATGATGTCCGGCCACGTGGAAACGAGGTTGAGGGAGAATGGCTTCGACTTTCCGTTTGTGCACGTTACATCGCTGTTTCAGCACGACGATGTTACCGTCGTCAATTTGGAAACACCCGTGACTACGCGCGGAACACCCGCTGCCAAGACCTATGTGTACAAGTCGCCCCCGGAAGCTGTACCGGCGATGAAAACAGCCGGGATTGACCTGGTCAACCTGGCGAACAACCATTCCATGGACCAGGGTGTGGAAGGCCTGCTTGACACGATGCGCGTACTGGATGAAAACGAGATCGCCTATGTCGGCGCCGGTGCGGATGCAGCCCGCGCATACGCCCCGGTGTTGGTCGAGCGACACGGCATCACCATCGCGTTCTTCGGCTTCAGTCGGGTTGTACCGGAAGTCAGTTGGTACGCCGGCAAAAACAAGCCGGGACTCGCCGTCTCGTACGACCCGGCCCGCGCTGTCGAGGCGATTCGCGCGGCACGTTCCAAAGCCGACCTCGTCGTCGTAATCGCCCATTGGGGCAAGGAAAAAGTGGACCTCCCTGTCGATCACCAAAAGGAACTGGCCCGTGCCTACATTGACGCCGGTGCCGATCTCGTCGTCGGCAGTCATCCGCACGTGCTGCAGGGGTTTGAATCGTATCATGGCAAGTGGATTGCGTACAGTTTGGGCAACTTCATTTTTACGCGTGCCGCAGAGCCGAAAACCTGGGAGACCATGGTGCTGCAGGCGACATGCACGAAACAGGGAGACTGCACTCTGAAGATGCTGCCGTACCACGCGGAGTTGGGACAGCCGGTGCCGATGAACGAGGCGGACGGCGCCCGCCTGCTCAAGCGGATCGAATCCATCTCCACCCATGTCAGGATCGATCCGGACGGCAGCGTGCATGGCGGGACTGCCCAGACGGCACAATGAACTGGCGACCGGAAACACCACGCCCTGCGCTGACATACGGATCACAAAAAAGGAGCCGGAAATCCAGGCTCCTTTTCATGTACGTATCGAAACACTAACACGAAGAAAAAACCGCTGCACCTCGCAGCGGTCAGCGCTTTTCGGACAGCAGTTTGCGTACTTCCTGCTCCAGGACGGCCGCGTCAACCATGCCGATGATGGTTTTGCGGATGATACCCTGCTGATCGATCAGAAATGTGGTGGGAAACGCCATAATCCGATAGCGGTTGGCCACTTCCCCTGTCTTGTCCATCGGCACGGGAAACAGCAGTTTGTATGTCTGCACAAAGTTTTTGGCGCCGTCCACGCTGTCTTCACTGGTCACGTTGATGGCGTACAGATCCACCTGCTGACCAAACTTTTGGTAGAACTTGCGCAGTTCCGGTGCTTCCATCTGGCACGGACCGCACCAGGAAGCCCAGAAATTCAGGATGAGCGGCTTATTACGCTTGCCGTTTAGCTGATACGTCTGGTTGTCCATCCCGATCAGCGTAAAATGGGGGGCTTCATAACCCTGTATCGGCTTTTGTTCCGCTTTCGGTTCCGCCATGACCGTCGGGCTTTGTCCCGCATGCGGCCAGAAGATCAGTCCGACGAAAAAGGCTACAAATAGTGCCGGCAGCAGTTTTTTCATCTCTTCACCTCGTTTAGAATCCGGTAAAGCCTCCATACAGTTGAATCAGGACGCGGGTAATTTCCGTCAACTTATCGGTATACAGCAGGATCCCGAACAGGATCATGGCTGCACCGCCCAGTTTCATCAGCCGGTCCGAGTACTTGACGATCGCTCCGACCTTGCTGATGAAAAACGTCATGAGGAAGAACGGCAGGGCAAACCCCAGGGTGTAGGCCAGCGTGTAGGTCAGCGCACGCGTCGGATCGGTCACGCCCAGCACGAAGATCCCGGAGAGGATCGGACCCACACACGGCGTCCACCCCGCCGCATAGGTGATGCCGACCAGTATGGACCCAGTATACCCCAACGGGCGAGATTTTAAATCAATCTTCCACGTCCGCATCATCCAGTCCATTTGGAATACACCGAGCAGGACCAGCCCAATCACCGCCAGGAGAATGCCGCCCAGTTGGCGGATCAGGTCTTTTTTCTCGGCAAACAGATTGCCCAGCCAGGACGTGGACAGACCCAGTGCGACAAAGACGATGGAAAACCCGAGAATGAAAAACAACGTATGCAGCAACGCCTGCCGTTGAAAGACCGCCCTCCCCTTCTTCACCTCGTCCATGGTGATGCCGGTCACATAGGACAAAAACGAAGGGTAGAGCGGCAGACAGCATGGGGAAACAAAGGAAAGAAGCCCCGCGCCAAAAGCCAGCAATACGGAAAGATTTGCAGTCATAACTACCTCCGAGGACACCATTTTGTACTATTGTAACGGATGCAGTCCTTGTCCAAAAAGTGGATCGGGCACTTTGTCTTAAAAACGTTGGAATTTCGTTTACAGAAGATATATTATGGTAACTCGCTGTAACCAAAAGATCCCACTAACTAAAAAGAGACGAATGAAACAGTCATCCGTCTTTTTCTCAATTGATATGTATCTGTCCAACTGCGGGTCAATCAGCACGAGGGTTTGTGCCCGTTTTCTCTGCCGCTCGCTTACTGCATGGAAATCGGCAGCCGAACCTCAAACCGTGCCCCGCCCAACTGCGGCGAATTGTCGGCGAAGATCTCGCCGCCGTGATCGATGATGATCCGCTGCGTCGTGGACAGTCCCAGCCCCGTTCCATCCGGTTTGGTCGTGTAAAACGGCACGAACAGATTTTGCTTGACACTGTCGGACAAGCCCACGCCGTCATCCTCCACAATAATGACGACCTGATTGATCGACGCGTACGCCGACACCTGAACGACTGACCCTTTGGATGCCAGTGCCTCCAGCGCATTTTTCAGGATATTCAAAATCGCCTGTTTAATGCGCGCGCGGTAGCCGAAGACATGCCATTGTTCGCCGGACCAGTTCAGTTCCAACCGGATGCCCCGTCGGATTGACTCCGGTTCCAGCAGGCGAATCACGCCCAGCACTTCCTCCATCACCAAAAACCGTTCGGCTACGATCTTGTCGTCCCGGTAGCGGGCCAGGACAAGTACGTCGTTCAACAGCCCGTCGATCCGCTCGATTTCGGTCAAGATGACGGAAAAATACGATTGGTTTCCGTCCGTCTCCATCTGTTCCCGCAGCAGTTGAATAAACCCTTTGATCGAGGTCAGCGGGTTGCGGATTTCATGGGCCATGCCGGCAGCCAGCTGCCCTACGGCGGCGAGGGCTTCCCGCTTGGTCAGTTCCTCATCGTACCGCTTGCTCTCCGTAATGTTGCGCATCACGGCAATGGCTCCCTGCAGTTCCCCTTCGTGATAGATCGGGCTGGTGCTGACTGTTGTCCACTTGCCATTGTACTCCGCCACGTAGTGACCGGATTGGCCGCGCTCCACCACCCATTGCAGAAAGCGTTCACATTCGCGCGGGCGAAACGTTTCGTCGATCTGCTTGCCGATGATTTGCTCCCGCTCCACCGAGAGCAGATCTGCCAGGGCTTGGTTGGCTTCCACAATCCGCAGATCCTTGTCGATCATCAGCACGGCGATGTCTGTCGACTTCAAGATGAGCTGCACAAGTTCCTGTTCCGCCACTTCCGTAAACGGTTCACCTGTGGTAAGAGCGCTTTCAGGCTGGCGCATGTCCTCGCGCTCGGCCATTTGACAGGTTTGTACCACAGCGTCTATCAGCTTTTCGACATAACGAAACACGTCCATCTGCATTGAAGAAAATGAGGGCCATTCCGCGGGCGATTGCATCAACTGTTCCGCTTCTGCCTGCAGCTGCTCCACAATCACGTCACGTCCCAGCCGGATAAATTCCAGAATGCTGGCGAGCGGCACCCCCTGCTTGGCCTGTTTCAACGCAAACTCTCGCATCTGCTGTTCCAGCATCAACCCGTTCCCGGTTTCCAAAACATTCGCCAATCCCTTGATGAACTGCTCCAACAATGCCAGGGTGTGGGGGGCGTCTGCCTTGAATAGATCGGAGAGTTGGTCGTGGTTCAACAATAACGAATTCGCTTTGGCCGCCAGATCAGGGGCCAGACTGGTTACGCGCATAGCGACACGTTTTTTCACTTCCCACTGGCTCCTTCACGCTTGTTTCCATTTTTGGATGTTGCCCTACATTTCCTATTATCACCAAAAGATTGTCGCTGTGTAAAGCGGCGTGATGATCGGCTCGCACGATTCACGCCGCTGTAACCGCCGCAAAATTACGTTCCGATCAACAACAGGCCGTTATCGATCAACTGTGCCTGCTCCTCGCCTTTCTCGCGCAGCGCTTCCAATGCCAGGCGAAGCTGTGCCTGTTTGTCCGGGAGCAGGCCGCGTTTGTGGAGAACCTCCAGGATTTCCAGACGAATCAGCCAGTCGTCCGTATACGCCTCGTCTACTTCCCGCAGCACTTCCGCCAGTACACGCTGCGCCGTCTCGGCAGCAGGTGCCTGTTCGCGAATGTCGCGCACCTGCTGATACAACCGATGCAGCCGTTTTTGCTCCGGACTGTACACCGGGCGTCTGGCGTTGACGGCCGAAGGCTTGTGCGTGCCGGTGGCAAACGCTTCGCGGTCTGCCGCTCCCGCAAAGACAGAGACGATTTTTTCGCCGACCGCCATGTCGTACGTCCCCCACTCGGACATAAACAGCGTTTTTCCCCGGTACGTGACGGTGCAGTTGTCAAATCCGATTAAGACGATCTTGCCGTTTTCCCGTCGAATGTACGCCACTTTGCCGACCACCTGGACACCGGAGGCAAAGGTCAGCGTGGTCGTCTGGTCCACGACGATTCCGTACGCCTCAAGCTGTCCGTCCGTAAACTCCTCCAGCGGGGTGGGTTCGCCGGCAAGCAAGCCGATCGGAGAGCCGAAGCCTTCTGCGTGATTGCCGTGGCCGGGAAGTTCCTTGTCACCCACGGCCAGCGCAGTCGGTCCCGTCGTCTTCAAGTAGACCGCTTCACCTCTGTCGTCAAATTCCAGCTCGCTGAGCACGCCGCTCACCTGCAGACCGGAACTGTATACGGAGGTGGACGTCTGCGGCATTTTGCTCGCCTTGATCAGGCTCTGTGTGCCGCCGACGGACATGGCCATCGTTTTGGCAAATTCCTGCACGGCTTCGATCAGCTCGTCAAAATCCCTGCAGACGAACAACTGCGGCTGCGGTTTGGTGATGTCGTAATCCGTTTCGATGCAGGCCTGAAGGGAAAACGGAATTTTTTTCACGTCGTCTTTCAGGCAGCTCATGCTCTCCCCTACCGATGACAGCAGGCCGGCACCGTAAATCTGCGGATTCTCCAGGTCGCCAATCAGCCCGTATTCCACCGTCCACCAGTAGAGACGGGCAAGCTGGTTGGCTTCGGACACTTCCTTGACCGCCTGCGCTTTTTGCTCCAATGCCAACTCTGCTGCCCGGATCTCCTCATCGGTGGACTCGGGATCCTCTTTGACGATCGACAGCAAGCGGATGGCCTCGTACAATTCGTAATCCTCGCGGGAGGACAGCGCGCGGGAACCGATTTCCCCGAATAATTTGAGGTAGGAACGGTACTTTTCGTCTTTGATGATCGGCGCGTGTCCCGCCGCCTCGTGGATGATGTCGGGTGCCGGCGTGTATGCGATGTGATCGTACTGGCGGATGTCGCAGGCGATGGGCAGGATGCCGTGCGCCTGGAAGTCAAAAAACGCCACGGCCGGAATAAAGCCGTTGATGGTAACGGCGCCCCAGCCGATCTGGGCCAGGCTTTCGTTCATCTCCCGGATGTTGGGGATGCGCTCCACGCTGATACCGGAAGTGCGCAGACCGTCCACGTAGGCGGCGTGGGCCTTCTTGCTGAGAAAACTGAGATTTTGCCGCATCACGTAGCGCCAGACGGCGTGGTCGACGGGCGTGTACCGCTCGTAATCCTGTTCCACTACAAACTCTCTGAGATGGACAGGCACCTGCACCAGAGAAAAATCGGATTCCACACGATTCATTCTCACAGCCTCCTCAACAGGTTTTTGTGAAAACGCTTTCTCGATCTATCATACCACGTCCCGGACCAAAATTGTGCAAAAAATGTTTATTGTTCAACTTATCTGGATAAGACCATCCGACTTCTATTTTCTTCCATTATACAACAAAAGCATAAATAATGAAAAAACCGCAGGACGCTTACTCGCGTCTGCGGTTGATCTGCTGTTCCAGCATGATGTCCACCAGCAGCAAATCTTGCAGTGGGTCCTTGGGATCAGTCGTCAACAGTGCCGAGACGGCCGCCATGGCGCAGCGGACGGCATGGTACGAGTAAAAGGCGTCCCGTTCTGCGTCGTTGGACAGCGACAGGTCGGACAACTCCTGGACCGGATAAGGAAAATCACTCTCCAGACCGGCTCTGTCCAGTACGATCAGGGCCTGTTTGATGGCGATCAGCGCGGCGCTGACGCTGATTCCGTATTCCTGGCGCAGTTCTTCCCACACCTGAAACGCTGAACGCTCCACCCGCTCCTGATTCGGCCGGATGATAATTCCTGTCTTTCGCCCTTCTTTCAGGAGCCAGTCGACAAAGATGTCATGGCGGGGCGGAAACGCATACACCTGCAGTTTCAGCTCCAATTCCGTGGGAAAGTCTTTGGCGAACCGGGCGTGGGCCAGTGACATTTCGTATCGGCGGGACGGGTGGCCGGGCACCGTGACAAACACTGTCTCCTGCCGGATGGCCGCGATCTGCAGTTTGGTCCGCGCCGGAATGCGCGCCTGAGGGGCCTTGTCCCGACGGATGTTGCCCGGAATCAATTCTGTGCCGAACTGATGATACTCCAGCGGCGAATCGATCCAGGGGATTGGCTCGCGGGACTGAATTTCGTACAGACCGTTGAAGGTGATCCATTCCCCCGGACGGCGCTGGCTGCGAATCAGCACGGCGTGCCGCTCATCTTCCGGGACGATCTCTCCTGTCGTGCCCTCATCCGCGGGGAACAACCGCTTGTGCTCGACCAACACGCAATCGGTCAACTGCAACCTCTCCAGAAGCTCCCGCTTGCTGACCCATTCGTACCCGATCCGGTATATGCGATGTTTCATCATTTCCACCTCCTCGCCGCTTGGGAGGGCACTGTTTTGTTGGTTATTGTACGTTATGCGCTCAGCTTGACTGCCCGTTCGCCGCATCTGTCGCGATGCGTTTCAGTTCTCTGGCCGCTTCGGCGGGCGACGAGGCACGAGTGATTGCGCTGATGACGGCGACGCCATCCGCTCCTGCCGCCAGTACGTTCCGCGCATTCTCCAGCGTGATGCCGCCGATGCCGACGATCGGCAGTCCGCTGCCGACAGCCTCGCGGATGGCTCGCAGTCCCTCAGGACCAATCGGCTCACCGGCGTCCGCTTTGGATGCGGTGGCATACATCGCGCCGACTCCCAGGCAGTCGGCTCCGCCTGCTTGGGCAGCAAGTGCTTCCTCCACCGTCCCGGCAGATACGCCTATGTACATCTGCTCGCCAACCAACTCCCGCACCTGGGCGAGCGGCATGTCGTCCTGTCCGACGTGGACCCCGTCCGCCTTCAGCCGCACTGCCAATGATACGTCGTCATTGACGACAAACAACGCACCGTACTGCCGGCACAAGGCCCGCATTTCCAGGCCGAGACGGTACCGCTCTTCGTCCGTCAAACGGCTCCCCTTGTCCCGCAGCTGCAGCATCCCGACGCCGCCGGCCAATGCCTCGCGGACAATGGCCAGCGTACGCTCGGGCGAAAAACCGCAATCCTGCGTGCCCACCACAAAATAGACCTGCATGCTTTTCCGCAAGCGTTCACGGTCTCTCATCTCTGACTCTCCTTCCATCGATCCAGCGCCTCCCGGTACCCTCGCGCCGCCGCCTGCGGGTCACTCGCCGCTGTAATGCCGGACAGCACAGCGATCCCCGCTGAGCCTGCTGCCAGCACATGAGAGGCGTTTTCCGGCGTGATCCCGCCGATGCCGATGACGGGAATCTTCACCTGCGCAGCGATCTTACGCAATTCATCCGTTCCGCGCGGCTCCAGACCGGGTTTGGACGCACTCGGAAAAATATGGCCGTACAAGAGGTAATCCGCTCCCTCCACAGCCGCCTGCTTGGCTTCGGCCAGCGAATGAACGGATCGGCCGATCTGCTGCCCCGGCTTTAACACACGGCGGGCTTCCGCCGGGGTCAAGCTGTGGTACGCGAGATGAGCGCCCCTGCACCCGGCCGCCGCTGCCACGTCTACCCGGTCGTTGACCAGAATTCGCTCACGGGGCATGACCTGGGCCAGCGCTTCCACCCACTCCATGCATTCTCGGGCAGTCCGCTGCTTTTCACGGATGTGCAGGTAGTCCATCCCGACCAAAAAGGCGGCCTCCGCCACCCTCAGCACTTCATTGAGGGACTGCCTGCCGCTGGTGATGACGTGCAGTTCAGGTTGCCGGGGTCCCATATGCCCCTGCCCCTCCTGTCAGTGCTGACACGCACTCCTGCAGCCAGCTTGTCATGTTGTCCTCCTGGCCCTCCGGCACGCGAGCCAGCATCTCGTGCGCCAGGCGGCGAAGCAAAAACGATTGCGGCAGCGTCAGCGGGAACGTGACCGTTCTCGGCTTTGTCTCTCGCCCTTCCAGCTCCTGCACTCCTGCCAACAAAATATCGGCAATGGATTCTACCAGATCTTGCATCGATTCCTGCTGTTTCATATCATCGTAGCAGCCGTCGAACAGGCGGCACAAAATCAAAAACGCCTGTGTCGACAGCGTCACCTGCTGTACATCCTGCATCGGTTCGGTCACGGTTGCTCCCCCCACTTGTTGAGAAACTCCCCCTATTATATCACTAGCCGATGCGGCTCCGCCAAGCCTGCAAATCGCTGCTCCACTCGGTTGGGCCCGCAAGTCGGTCTGCCTGGAAACTCCCTCTATGCAGTTGGTTTGTCGTTGCAAAAATCGCTTTTCCCATACGTTCCTGGCCGGAGGCCTGCACCACGTCAGGACACTGTCCACTTTTTTTGCCGATCGTCAGGGGTGCGAGCGGGCACCATCACCCATGACACCCCGGACTTTGTCTGCAAACAAAAACCGCCGGATTCACCGGCGGTTTTTAGTTACTCCTGCTTGTTCCGATCATTGTGCTGGGACTGACGCAGATTGGTGTTCTGATCGTGCTCATCCAGCGTCTTCCCGCGATTTTTCCCGAGGTCTTTGCTGTTGTTGTTCTTGCCCATGTGCACACCTCCCCTGGATTGTCGTCACTGGCTAGCGTCTCCGAAGTTCCGGGCTTTTATCAGCGCGGCGTATTCCGGCGGCGAATCAGCGTGTGAACGAATCCAAAGGGGATGCGCCAACCAAGCAGAAACATGAGCATGAGCCCATACGCGACCACCGCGAACATCAGCGTGATCGGCGTGCCCAGCCACAGTGCGCGGATGATGAGGCCAATCGGCGCTGCCACCGTCCACGCCGCCACAGTGATGAGGATCAGTTTTCCCGGCCGCTCGTACCTATGGGGGCGGTAAACCCCCAACAACAGCGCGGCGGCCAGCCAGCCGAGCAAAAACGGAGCAGCCGTCGCCAAAATCCCCGCAGCGTCGGCAGGCAGCCCGTGGGCCCGTTTTCCGTAGTAGGTAAAGAGCAGAAAAGCGGCCAGATCGCCAACTATCAGCACGCATCTGGCCAAAGCATGTGTCCGATTCATCGCAGCCCTCATTCCCGTAACAGTGTTGCACACGCTTATTGTACACACCATTACGGGACGGCCACAATCGGAACGGGCCGTTATTCACCAAACAGCAACAATTGCAATTTCTTCTTCACCGCCGGCCACTCTCGATCAAGGATGCTGAAGTAGACGGAGTCGCGGATGTATCCGTCGCGGACAATCATGTGATTGCGCAGCACGCCTTCGCGGACGCCGCCGATGCGCTGGATCGCCCGCTGCGAGTTGAGATTGCGGGCGTCCGTCTTTAACTGGACGCGAATGCAGCCCAAGGTTTCAAAACAGTGGCGCAACAGCAGCCACTTGCACTCTGTGTTAACCGGCGTCTTCCATACGGACGGGGTCAGCCAGGTAAAGCCGATCTCCAGTCCCCGGTCCTTGCGAGAAATGTTGAGAAAACGGGTACTGCCTATTACTTTTTCGTTCCGGCGATCCACAATCGCAAATGGCAGTTCGGTTCCCGCCTCCTGCGCCTGCAATGCCTGGTTCACGAACTGCTCCGCATCTGTCGGCTGCCGAAACACGACCGACATGTATGTCCATATCTGTTCGTATCGTCCCGCTTCCCACAGGCCGTCCACATGATGGCGGCCGAGCGGTTCCAGCCGCACCCTTTCCCCTTCCAGCGTGACAGGAGCAATCTCCAGCATGATGCAAATACTCCTCCTTCTCCGAAATAAAGCTCGATGCAGCCAACCGAACATGTCTGCGGAATTTTTCCAAGAATAGAATACCGCTGGTCGCCTGTCAAGCTGTTTTTTGTCGACAGGGGAAAACGGGACGGGCTACGCTTCTTCGTTGACGACTACCTGACGGCCGCGCAGTTTCAATATCATCGGCACGACCAGCCACAACAACGCACAGGCGAGAAAGATCGCAGACAGCGGCTTTTGCAGGAAAATCAGGAAGTCGCCATTGGATGTCGTGAGGGCGCGCCGCATGTTGTTTTCAATCATTGGTCCCAATACCAGGCCCAGCACCAATGGCGCAAGCGGGAAATCGTTTTTCGCCAGCAGATACCCCGCCACCCCGCAGGCGATCAGCAGCATCAGGTCAAACGTGCTGATCTGCACCGCGTAGACACCGAACACGGAAATCGCGATGATCAGCGGAATCAGGTACTGCGGGGGCGTCTCGATGATTTTGGCAAAGACTTTGACCAGCGGCAGGTTGAGTATCAGCAGCATTACGTTGCCGATGAACATGCTGGCGATCAGCCCCCAGGCCACCTGCGGGTGATCGGAAAAAAGCAGCGGACCGGGCTGGACATTGTACATCAGGAGCGCTCCCATGAGGATCGCCGTCGTCCCGGAGCCGGGAATCCCGAGGGTGAGCAGCGGAATCATCGCTCCGCCGGACGCCGCGTTGTTGGCCGATTCCGGAGCGGCCACACCTTCAATCGCCCCTTTGCCGAACCGTTCCGGCTGTCTGCTCACCTTTTTCTCCACGATATAGGAAAAGAACGACGCCAGCGTCGCGCCCGCGCCCGGCAGGAGGCCGATGAAAAAGCCCAGCAGGGACCCCCTTGCGATCGGGGCGGCACTTCGCTTCAAGTCCGCTTTGGTCGGCAGGATGCGGTCCACCTTGATCAGTTGCGCTTCCGTTCCGTCCGCCTCGAGAATGGTCTTGAACACTTCGCCGAGCGCAAACAGCCCGACGGCAATCGTCAGGAATTCCAACCCTTGGTACAGGTCGGGAATATCGTAGGTAAACCGCGCTACGCCGGACACGTTGTCGATACCGATCGTCGCCAGCAACAGGCCGAAGACGGTCATGATCAGCGCCTTGGTCATCGACTTCCCGCCCAGGCCGCTGACCGCGCACAGCCCCAGTATCATCAGCGAAAAGTATTCGGCCGGGCCGAACGTGAGGGCCACTTCGGACAGCGGCTGCGCCAAAAACACCAGGGCCACCAGCGCCACTATACCGGCGACGAATGAACCGATTGCCGCAATCGACAGGGCAGCTCCCGCGCGCCCCTGCCGCGCCATCTGATAGCCGTCCAGCGTCGTGACGACGGAGGATGACTCGCCGGGCGTATTGAGCAGGATCGACGTGGTGGAACCGCCGTACATCGCGCCATAGTAAACTCCCGCGAGGAGGATCAGCGCACTTGCTGCGGCCTGTTCGGGAGACAGCCCGTTTGTCAGCGAGGCGGTAACCGGCAGCAGCAGCGCCACCCCGCTCATCGGGCCGATACCGGGCAGCACCCCGACCGACGTCCCGATCAGCACACCGACAAAGGCGTAGACGAGATTGTGCCATTGCAGGGCAATCGTGAAGCCATCCGCCAAATACTGCAAAGCTTCCATGCGTCTCCCTCCCTACAAGCCAAGCCAGGTCGGAAAACCTGGCAGCGTTCCTTTCAGGATGTGCACGTAGACGGCGTAGACCCCGCCAGAAAAGGCAAGCGCGACAGCGGCCGACTTCCACCAACTGGCGCTGCCCATCAGCCGAAACCCGGCCAGCAAAAAGAAAAACGTGCTGATGACGTAACCAATATCCTCCAAAAACCAGGCGTACAAAACGGTCGCCAATAACATCAGCAAAAAGCGCTTGTGTCGGAGCACGACAGCAGACGTGACCGACTCCCGGTAGCGGAACGTCTCCCAAAACAGGCGAAGACTCAGCAGGATCAAAATGATGCCCAGCCCCATCGGAAACAGGTTGGGGCCCACTTCGCTGCCGTAGGCGCTGGTGGAAATGTTGCGGCTTTCCGCGACAAACAGCGCCCCGATCAAGGCAAAGAGGATGCTGCTGGTGCGATCAAATGTCTTGTTCATGGTTACCTCCTCATGATGAATGAAAAAGACCGCAGAATGGAGAGGGCTGCCCTCTCCTTACTTGGACATACCCAGAGAAGTCAACAGCTCCTTGACCAATTTGTCCTGCTCTTCGAGGAAAGCTGTAAAGCTGGCGGAATCCCGGTATTCGCTCTCCCAGCCGTTTACAGCCAGCTCTTTTTTCCACGCCTCGCTCTCGGACAGTTCCTTTAATTTGGCATCCCAATAGGCCTTGGCGTCAGCCGGCATCTGGGCCGGGCCAAATACGCCGCGCCAGATGTTAAATTCGGCGTCAATCCCCTGCTCTATCAGCGTCGGCACGTCCTTCAGGTCACCGCCCAGCCGTTCGGGGGACGTGATGCCCAGCACACGGATTTTGCCCGCTTTCAGGTACTCGCCCACGCTGGATGCGTCAGTCGCGATCATGTCCGCGTTGCCGCCGAGCAGCGCCGCCATCGCTTCGCCGCCGCCGTCGTAGGAGACGTATTTGACTGCTTTCGGATCAATGCCATATTTGGCTGCCGGCAATACAGCGATCAGATGATCCATCGAGCCGGGAGCCGACCCGCCCGCCACTGTGACGGCAGACGGATTTTCCTTGATGGCCGCAAGCAGGCTCTTCACGTCCTGATACGGCGAGTCCGCCTTGACCACGAGGGCGCCGTAATCCCTGGTCAACTGTGCCAGCGGAGTGACGTCGCGGAACCCAAACGGGCTGTTGCCCTCCTTCTTGTTGTGGTTGATCAAGATTGGCGGTGAGTTGACAAACAGCCGGTACGCGTTCCCTTTTTCCTTGCTGACGTAATCGGCGAGAAAGACCACACCGCCGCCGCCCGGCTTGTTTTCCACCGTGATCGCCTGATTGACCAGCTTGCTCTCGCCGAGCACCTTGGCGACGGAGCGGGCGGTCTTGTCCCAGCCCCCTCCCGCGCCGGACGGAGCGACGATGACGATCGGCTTGTCCGGATACCCGGAACCAGCCGAGCCCCCCTGCCCGGTGGCAGTGCTATTTGTGCCGTTCCCCCCGCCGCACGCGGCAAGCGCCAGGCTTATGACGACGGACAGCGCTGTCAGAGTGATTCGTTTTTTCATACTGAAGCCCCCTTCTCCAACGTTTTTTGTAAGCGCATCCAAAACTGAGATAAACGTAGCACGCTGGAGGGAGGCTGAACAGTTTATGTTCATAAGTAATATTTAGAATATTTTGTTCATTTTGTTCATATTGTGCACCGCTGGCGTCCCGCGTCCGGGAATCCATCTCACAGCAAACTGTATTTTCGCTCCGGCCGTCCTACGGTACCGTACACCAGATCGGCCTGCGCTTTTCCTTCTGCCACCAGGTACTCCAGGTAGCGGCGCGCCGTGGTGCGGCTGGTGCCAATCTCCCGGCCCACCTCTTCGGCTGAGAGGCCCAACTTGTCCGCCCGTTTGATGGCGCTGATCACCTTGTCCAGTGTAAGCGCGTCAATCCCCTTGGGAATGAGCGAATCGCGCGGCTTCGCGCTCGCAAGCCGCCGGGTCAACATCCGGTCGATCTCTTCCTGGTCCACCTCGCCTGCTTCCCGGGTGCGCCAGAAATGCTCCCGGTAGCTCTCCAACCGTTCGCGGAAGCGTTCAAACACCAGCGGTTTGACGATGTAGTCGTACACCCCGCCGCGCAGGGCGTGCTGCACCATCTCGATCTCCTTGGCGGCAGTGATCATGATAATGTCCACGTCGCGATGCTGCTGCCTCATCTGCCAGACCAGCTCGGTCCCCAACGTGTCCGGCAGATAGACGTCCAAGAGGACCAGGTGCGGCTTGGCACGGGCGATCAGTTCCTTGGCCTCCTCCCCGCTGGTCGCGGTGGCGATGACGCGAAATCCTTCGATCTTTTCCACAAACCGCCGATTAATGTCAATGATGCGAATGTCATCTTCCACGATTACTACCTCTACGGGCTTCATGCTTTTCCCTCCGTTCTTTTGCCGAGCGACACCGTAAACAACGCGCCGCCCCACTCGCTTTTTCCGATCAGAATGTATCCGCCCAACTCCTCGACGATGCCTTTCACCTTGGCCAGCCCGATGCCGCGATGCTCGCCCGGTTTGGTCGAAAAGCCGTGCTCAAAAATCTTCTCCCGCATCGAGTCGTCCACGCCCGGCCCGGAGTCTTCCACTTCAAACAAAATCTCGCTGCCAGCGTCCGACAGGTAGCATTCCACCACTTTGGGGCCGGATTTCATCTCCCCAACTGCTTCCAATGCGTTTTGTATCAGATTGCCCAGCATTACGACCACCTGCTGCCGATTGATGTCGGGCGGCAGCTCCTTCAACCGGCTGTCCCGATTGACAGAAAACTGAATTTTCAGTTCCTTGGCCCGATTGTGCATGCCCAACAGCAGCGCCCCGATCAGCGGGTCAGGCACCTGCTTGGCGAGGAACAGGACCAGTTCCTGCTCCGCCGAAGTCTCACTCGTGATCAGTTCGATCGCTTCCTGAATCGACCCCAACTGCAGCAGGCCGGAGATCGTATACAGAAGATTGTGAAATTCGTGCGTCTGCGCTCGCAGCACGTCCGCATACCGCCGCGCCTGGGACAGTTCGGACGTCAACTGGTCAATTTCCGATTTGAGGCGGAAGCTGCTGACGACGCCGACCACCTTGCCCATCCACTTGATCGGTACGCGGTTGACGATGATCTCTTTTCCGGCAATCGTGCTCTCCCGGTCCAACTGATGCTCCCCGGACTCCAGCACCTCCAGCATCCGGCTGTCCGGCAAAAGCTCCAGGATCGGCTTGTCCCGCAGTTCTTCGTCCGGCAGGTCCAGAATCTGGATCGCTGCCTTGTTGGCCATCGTCACCTTGCCGTGGCGGTTGATGGCGATAATCCCCTCGCGGACCGATTCCAGCACGGCATTTCGCTCCATGTACAAGGAGGCGATCTCCTCCGGCTCCAGGCCGAGGATGGCCCGCTTGACGCACCGGCTCAGCCAGATCGCACCGGCCGTGCCAAACAGAACGCCAAGGGCAAGAATCAGCATCACCCTTTGCTGGTAGCTGTCGATCGCCGCTTCGATATCCTCCAGCAGAAAGCCGACCGAGACGACCCCGATCACGTCCCCTGTGTCGTTATGAATCGGCACTTTTCCCCGCAATGACGGCCCCAGGCTGCCCACGGCTTTGGAGACGTAAGACTGGCCGTGCAGCAGCGCCGGTTCGTTGTCGCCGCCCACCATTTCCCGGCCGATGCGGTCCGGCAGCGGATGGGCAACGCGTATCCCGTTCCGGTCTCCCACCACGACGAACTCGGCGTCCGCTTGCATGCGCACATTCTCCGCGATCGGCTGGATAATCTGCGTGGGGTGGCCGGTGGCAAAAGCGCCGCGCACCTGCGGCAGATTGGCCATGATCTTGGCCACGCTCAGGGCGCGTTTTCCCACCTGGTCTTCGATCGTGGCCGCAATCATCGAAGAAAACACCGCGCCCATCGATCCGATCAAGACGATGATGACAAGCGTCATCAGCAGAATCATTCGCGTTTGCAGCGTCAGGCGCAATCGTGCTGAAATCATCGTTGGTTCACCTCTCGTTCATCTTACCATCCCCCGCAGGAAAAAAGGTAGATTCGCCAGCGCCGTTCGTGTACAGTAGAGAGGGAATTGAAGCGGATGTGGAGGTTACGACAGATGCACGCAAATCTGCGTACGTTTATGGAACAACTGCGGCGATCCGGCCAGTTGGTGGAAATCGACGCGCCGGTTGACCCGTATTTGGAATTGGCGGAAATTCACCGCCGCGTGATTGAAGACGGAGGACCAGCACTTCTGTTTACCAATGTAAAAGGCAAATCATTTCCCGTCGTCACCAACCTGTTTGGGACGGTGGAGCGGGTCGACATGGCGTTTGGCCCCAGACCGGAGTCGATCATCCGGGAGCTGGTGAACGGCCTGGACAAGCTCCTGCCGCCCAAGCTGTCGGGATTGTGGGAACTGCGTTCGCCGCTCATGGGAATCTTGCGCACCGGGACCAGAACCGTGCCGCAATCCAAAGCACCGGTCATGGAGCTGTCCACGACCGACGTGGACATGACCCAATTGCCGGCGCTCACAAGCTGGCATCTGGACGGCGGTCCGTTCGTCACCCTGCCGCTCGTCTACACGGAGCACCCCGAGACCAAAGAACACAACCTGGGCATGTACCGCATCCAGATCTACGACAAAAACACGACCGGCATGCACTGGCAGATTCACAAAGGCGGCGGTTTCCACTACCACGAGGCGGAAAAGCGGAACCAGCCGCTCCCTGTGACGCTCACGATCGGCGGACCACCGGCGCTGATCATTTCGGCCATCGCGCCGCTGCCAGAGATGGTGCCGGAATTGGTATTCGCTTCGCTGCTGATGGGTGACAAGCTGCATATGGCCGAAGTACCCAACCATCCGCACCGGATCGTGGCGGAAGCGGAGTTCGTCTTTGCCGGAGAAGTCCCGCCGCACACGCGCCGACCGGAAGGACCGTTCGGCGACCATTTTGGTTACTATTCCTGGACGCACGACTTTCCTGTCTTCCACGTAAAGCAGATGTGGCGGCGCAAAGACGCGATCTACCCGGCCACAGTCGTCGGCAAGCCTCGGCAGGAAGACTTCTTCATCGGAGAGTACCTGCAGCGGCTGCTGTCCCCGCTCTTCCCGATCGTCATGCCCGGCGTCAAGGCGCTGTGGACATACGGCGAGACCGGTTTCCACGCACTGGCCGGAGCGATCGTCAGGGAGAGCTATTACAAGGAAGCGATGGCCCACGCGTTTCGCATCCTGGGTGAAGGACAGCTGACCCTGACCAAGTTTTTGATGGTGACGGACGTTCCGTGCGACCTGAGCAATTTCAAGCACTTGTTGGAAATCGTGCTCGCCCGCTTCCAGCCGGAGCGCGACCTCTTGATTGTAAACGACACGTCAAACGATACGCTCGACTACACAGGCCGCAAGTTCAACCATGGCTCCAAGGGAGTCATGCTGGGCATCGGCGATCCGGTGCGTGAGCTGCCGCACGCGTACAGCGGCGAAGGCATCCCCGGCATTGCCAAAATCGAAGCGTTCTGCCCGGGCTGTCTGGTCATTTCTGGCCCCGGTTTTGAAGAACGGCCGGAACTGGGGGAAGAACTGCTGCCCTACGCCAACGAGCACCTGAGCGACTGGCCGATGATCTGCATCGTGGATGACGCGTCCATCGCCGAGAGCCAGAGCCGCTTCCTCTGGACCGTCTTTACCCGCTTCGACCCGGCTCACGACCTGTACGCCCGTTCGACGATTGTCCGCAACAAGATCCGGTACGAGGGACCGCTCATCGTCGATGCCCGAATGAAGCCGTTTTATCCCGATGAAGTGGAGACCCGGCCCGACATCGCCGCTCTGGTGGATCGTCGCTGGAAGGAATATTTCCCCAAATAATCGACTGTGTTCGACAGCAACAACCGAACCCGGAACAGCTTGTTCCGGGCAGATTGCAGACAAACTCCCTCGTTACCATTGGCAGTCGAGGGAGTTTTTGTCCT
>ERZ1673765.22-NODE-22-length-75081-cov-57.996428_pt1 | contig 75081 bp, 73 predicted proteins | sample MGYA00580144_ERZ1673765 | MGnify/ENA primary metagenome ERZ1673765 (study PRJEB41219, sample SAMN04549638) | soil metagenome | isolation source: soil | place: USA:California, San Francisco Bay NWR | collected 2009-02-09 ...
GGTGGGTCATTTTCTTTCCGGCGAACCTGGGTCAATTATATCCCGGCGGTGACAATCCTTTGCTTTATATATTGAATTAGCTCTTCTTGTAACAATTTGCTACCCGCGATGACATGATTTTGTTGAAACAATTTTATAGGTTCACCTAGCTCATTCGTTATCTTTCCTCCAGCCTCTTCCACAATAATCTTTGCAGCTCCATAATCCCATGGGAACAGCTTATAGTATGCACAAGTATCCAATCGGCCAGCTGCCACATAAGATAATTCCAGAGAAGCGCACCCAATTAACCGAGACGCACGAACGAATAATTCTAATTCATTTACCCACTGTGCCACTTCCTTGTTCCAATAAATACAAATGTATGCATCCTTTAATTTTGTCGTTTTATTTAGTGTTAATCTTCTGTTGTTTAAAAATGCCCCTTCCCCTTTAATTCCGAAAAACATCTCATCCCGAGTAGGATCATAAACAATTCCGATTAGTCCTTCCCCTTTGTGGTACAAGGCTAACGATACAGCGTAGTTTATTTTTTGCTGAATAAAATTGGAGGTTCCGTCGATCGGATCTATGACCCAAACATTGTCAGAGAATGTTACCTCCATATTTTTTGTAAGCTCCTCCGAAATAATATCGCAATTCGGATACCTATTATTAATTTTGCTAATCATATAGCTCTCAACTTGCTTGTCAATCGATGTGGTGAAATCAGAATGGTTGTATACATCAATTTCAAACGGCTTGTCAGCAGCTTCTAATATCATTTTTCCTGCTTCAACGACCAAATTCTTCGCAAATTCTATCGTATTATGATCCAGCATATCGCCGAGACCCCCTTTAACACGAATTAACTCATTTCTTCACTTTTTTTGATCACATAAGTACTAACTTTGGAACGAGCAATACAAATGGACACGAGCAGCAAGATAATAGCAGTGCACATGAACGCGATCTTCGTCCCATATGCATCGGCTAACCCCCCAAGCAACAAGGCTGATAATGGGAAAGAAACAGTTAAAATCATTCGAAATGCAGCATTAATCCGTCCCATAAATTCATTTGGTATTTCCAACTGACGGATCGTAAAAGTATAGACGACTCGAATCGTTGCAGCCATGGTAATAATGCCGTACCCAATCAAAGGCATAAACCATCCTGTTGGGATTACCATGATGCAGCCGCCGATGAACATTGCATTCGAGACATTAATAATTGCTCTGCCAATCGGCATGCGTTTTAATAACAATGGAGCACAAATAGAACCGATTGTCGTCATAATGCCAATAACCGAATACATCGTTCCCACCAACAAAGCGTTATGCAGTTCGTTTGCCAAATAAAATCTCATCACCGTGTGCAGTGCTCCGACAGCCAAGTTGCTGAGCCCTCCAATGAAGGCCAACACCCAAAGAATCTCCGAGCGGAATAAAAACGTGATCCCTTCCTTAATGTCAAGGAAAACGGTTTGCCATGTCATGCGTGTCCTGGCTTTTTCGTTCTGCAACGTGATGGGCAGGATGGTCACGACAATTAATGTGAATAAATACGAGAGACCATCAATATACAGCGACTCGACCGTTCCGACCAATCCCACGAGCGCTCCTGCAATAACCGGTCCTAACATGGTCGTGATATTATCCATTGACCGATACAAGGAATTTGCAGCGGTAAGTTGTTCTCTTGCTACCAATTGCGGGATGACTGAAAAATCTGACACAAGATCAAACATGATCATGAATATCGACAAACAAAACCCAATTACAAAGAGCCAGATAACATTCAGGAATCCCACCTTATACAACAAGGGAATCAAGCAGACCAAAATTATCCTGGAAAAATCTGACCAGATTAACACTTTTCGACGATCCCATCGATCAACAAAAACCCCCAAAAATGGGCCGACCAAGACGAAAGGCAGCATTTCAACTGCCCACATCGTACTCATCCAACCGACTGAACCGGTCATTTCAAACAACAGCCAGGGCAAAGCAAAAAGGTAGATTTGACTTCCGATCTTGGAAAAAAATGAGGCGATAAAATATATCGCAAACCATTTATTTTTAAATAGATGCCCTTGTTTAACTGCACTCATGAAAGGAGTCTCCTTATAATCTAATTGCCGACTGTATTCCTATTTTTTCCTTATAATTTTATTCTACCCAAATCCCTATGACATTGGAAAGATGTGCCCCCCTGCGAGACACCTCTTTCCTGACGGTCTCGGCTTTCGAAACCCTCCCGGATTTGAGCCCAACCGCCTTATGACGTTTGCTGTTTTTGGTATTTTCCGTCAGCTTTCCGAAGCCCTTCATCCCACGATTCAGCGGGAAGCGATTCTATCAGTTCAATCAGGTTTCCATCCGGGTCCCGCAGGTGTGCGGTGCGAATTCCCCAGCCTGGACGGTCCTGAACGTCTGTAATCATGGAGATGCCTTCCGCTTTTAAGCGGGCTGCGGTTGCGTCAAGATCGTTCACCCTCACAATCAACGCAAATTGATCCTGGGCATCCGAAGCGGCCGGGAGATGGTCTGTACCTACAGCCTCAGCCATTTCGCTGCGAGAGAAGATCGCGAATTGGCTTTCCGCCGTGCCAAAACTGGCATATCCCCCGCCCAATTCGCCCCACAGGACCGGGAAACCCAGCTTTTCGTGATAAAAGGTAAAGCACTCATCAAAACGGGTTACCAGCAATCGTACGTTATCCAGTTTCATTGGCAAACTCAGCCTCCTCACTCGTTTCAATACGATGATAGGCCGGAAATGACCTGTCCGTATTGAACAAATCGGACATGCTCGCTCGCCTGATGTAATGTCCGGGAGACATGCCCGCGAGTGCGCGGAAATCCCGGACAAAGTGCGCCTGATCGGCATACCCGCATTGATACGCCAAGTCAGCCCCCTGGATCTGGCCTGTGCTTTTGGCGATCAAATCAACGGCTCGTTGAAACCGTACGACGCGACAAAACTGTTTGGGGCTGCAGCCTGTCCACATTTCAAACCGCCGCAACAATTGCCGGGGGCTCACCGCTTCGCGGGCGGCCAGTTCATGAATCCGAACATTCCCGGAATGGCGGTACATCTCATGCAACACGTTGGCGACCAGCGGATCGAACGGTTCGTCAGGGGAAACCGAAAGCCGCTGCTGCAAAGCCGCGTCCAACACCCGAATCCGTGTCGGCAGGTCCTCCGCGTCCGCCAGCCGATCCAACAGACGCAGCGCACCGTCTCCGAACAGTTCGGTCAGGGACGGGGAGCTCCCGCCGCGATACAGGGACAGCGGCGAGCGAAGAAATGGCACGGCTCCTCCCGGACGAAAGCGGACCCCAAACCATGCGGTGTCAGGACCCGGATAGATGGTGAAGGCGGACTCCATCACCCCGGACAGATGTCCGGAAACCGTACGATGACGGGATACGGTAAACACGAAGTCAAAACATCCGTCAGGGATGACGAGAATGTCGTCGAATTCACCTGTGTCATCTTCAGCACGTGTTGTCACACTCCAGTAGCAGGCAATATGCGGCCGTAAAGACGGACTCGGCGAATACTCCCGGTACTGGACGGAACTCCGGCCGGATACCGGCAGTCCTTGCGATGGAGTAAACCATTTCACCAGGTGTTCATGCATTTTCTCTCCATCCTCCTCACGTCCCACTCTTCTTCATTCTATCCAAAATTTTTTGACAAATGAAAGCAGAAAAAAGAGCCGCCCCTTAGAAGGCGCCTCCTTTGTGGAAGTCCTCGTTCATTTGGCAATCTCGTCGCGGTGATAGGGGTTGCTCCGCTTATGTTGACGTCAGGAAGTTGGTAACAACTGCAGCTGTTTCTTCAGCTGATCGACGCGCTTTTGGTCTTCCTCCAGCACCGTATCCACAATTCGCTTGCTTTCCTCATCCAGGTCACCGGCTACCATTCTGTGCGAGAAGTGAATGCCGTATTTGTTCTCACCGAGCAGCGCGTCATGCAGAATGTCCCTTGAATTCTGCGGTGGCTCCCGAAATGTTTGCATCCATTCCCTCAACTCGCCCATAACGCCCACACCATCTACTGCCTGACCGCCCAAATCCTGAATGCGTTTGGCAATTTTCTGCGCGCCCAGTTTGGCATGTTGCTGGAACTCTTGCAGCAGCTCCCTTACTTTCGGCTCCTTGGCATGTGAAATCAGGTACTCGTATTGATGGATGCCCATATACCTTCCTCGCAAAAACCTGTTCAATTCCCGGATGACGCGTTGTCGCTGTTTCTCGTCCATACGTTATCCCCCCTTTTTTGGGAATAGTATGTCCAACAGCTGCTCAACTGCCTCCTCGAAAAGAAACAAAAAAGAAGAGGCATCCAAACGCGGTGCCTCTTTTCAGGCTGATATGCAGTGCCTGCGTACCATCGTAGTTTTATTGACTTGATGCGGAAACCTTTTTGCGCAAGGGTGCCAAGATAAGCGAAACGAGGATGACGAGCACACTTAACACCGCCGCAGACCCGTACAGCCCACCGTAACCGATCTCTGCAGCCCTTTTTGTCACTTCCGACACACTGGCCAGGATCACTTCCTGTAATGCTGGATCTTGGATGGAGCGAATGATTTCATTCAATTGATTGGCGTCGAATGAATCCGCTTCGGAAGCCATCCGCTGTCCAATTTGCGCCAACTCGCCAAGTGCCTGCTGTGACAAGCTGGCCTTGGCGATGTTGTCTTGCAGGATATCGGGAAAATCCGTTTTGAACAGTTCTCCCATATTGTTGTAGCCGCGGGCAATAAAGCCTGCGTAAACGGTTGGCGCTATGGTCATGCCAACCTGGCGAAGCAGTGATAAGGACGCAAGCGCCGAACCTTTATTGGATCGTAACCCTTCTGTCGCCAGAATGTTTAACGGTGCGCCTAAGATGACACCGATTCCGATACCGGCAATCATGCTGGATATGACAAACTGCCATTTCGTTTCAATCCAGAAAGGAAACAAGGCAAACCCGACCGATGCGAGGAGTCCAGAGATGATCACCGTAAATACAGGACCTCGTTTCGATACGAGTGCACCCCCCAAATCCGGCACCTACACCTGATGCCAGTGCCAGCGGCGTCATCCAGTAACCCGATTTTTCCGCCGGAATGCCCAGTACATTTTCTGTGAAACCAGGGATGAAAATCATCGCTGCCAAAATTCCGCCAGATAATGCACCAATGACAAGGACCAGCAAGAAGCGGAGCTGCTTGATTAAATACAATGGTAAGATCGGATCGCCATTTTGCTTGCGCGCGAATGCGGCCTCATACATGAACAAAACGACAAACAATCCGATTCCGGCACCGAGAAAACCGAACACTTCCGGTTGGGCAAGGCTTGTCCAGAAATCGATTTCGATGTTTGTCAAGCCATACATAAGCGACAAGATGGCAAACGATAAAATGACAGTTCCCACCAGATCCAAACGGCCAGGACTGGAATCAGACGATTCCACCAGCCGCATGATTGCCAAAATGAACAATCCAATGGCAATCGGCACGTTGATGAGAAATAAAATATGCCAATTCCCTGTTACGTCAAGCAAGAATGAACCGATGTTCGGTCCCAATATAGCGGCCACCCCGTTCATCGCGCCTAACAGCCCCAAATATTTGGCCTGCTTCGCCGGCTCAACCGTGCTTAAAATATGTGAGTTGCCGATAATGAAGATGCCGCCGCCGCCAAGAGCTTGAATGAAGCGCGCAGCCAAATAAAAGCTAAACGAGGGGCTAAGCGCTACCAACAACGAACCGATGCCGAACAAGGCGATTTCGATAATAAATAGTTTTTTTCTGCCATACCTGTCGGAAAGTTTGCCCACAATCGGCAAGCTGATCGCTAAACCCAGCGTGTAAATGGTAATCCCCCAGGCGCCCCAGTTATCGCTCACATCGAAATGACGATTAATGGTGGTAAGCGCTGAACTGATAATCCCGTTATCAAGCTGTGCCATAAATACGCCGATTGAAAATAAAATCAGCGCCCAATATTGGGAGGATTGTTTTGCCAACAGGATCACCTACTAATGATTTCATGTTGTTTTGATTTTGGTGACAGACTACATTCAGCTTGTCCGGAAAGGCTGATATTTATTCTATTTCTTTCCATCCATATCACATTACCGTGAAACGAGAAAAACAATGGCTGCCACAGGTTGCTTGCGGCTAAACCTGTCGCAGCCCTCAAATCCCTTGCCCTCTAACCCCTTGGCGAGAAGGGAAACATTCATCAATTTGAAGCTATCCGAATGAACGGCGTTCAGGCTTAAAAGCGTAAGTCTTGCCTTTCCATACCGTGAACAAGGTGATCAGGCTAAGCAGTGCAACGGCCCAAGGAATTGATCCCGCTCCTGTGTGATCCAGCAGGAGACCGCCAATGACGCCACCTCCGGCCACTGCAAGGTTAAAGATGGTCACCAGCATGGATTGCGCCACATCAGCTCCCTCCCCTGCTGCATCCGCTATGGCCGTCTGCAGTAACGTCGGTGCGCCCCCGAAAGTCAAGCCCCAAATAGATACGCCTAGATAGGTTATCGCATGTGCTTCGCCAGCAATCCCCATTATGGTTGATACCAATGCGAACCCAGCAAGGCTAATAAGTGTCAGGAAACGAAGCCGTACGTCTATAAACAGGCCGATAATCCAAATCCCGATTATAGATGAGCAGCCAAAGATTAGCAGGATGAGGTCCAAACGATCCACGAGCCCGACGTGAGCCATAAATGGCGCAATGTAGGTATAGAGGATGTTGTGAGCCAAAATCCATACAAAAACGACAAACAATACCGAGCGGATCCCAGGAAGCATGAAAACTTTGCGAATGGGCTGCCGTTGTTGGTACGCTTGCCCTGGATAATCGGGCACTGCAGCAAGTATCCATACGAACAGGGCAAGCGTAAGCATTGAAATCATTCCAAAGATAACCCGCCAATCGAGTAACGTACCAAGCCAGGTACCAAGCGGCACGCCTAGAGATAAGGCGATAGGCTGACCGACTCCCACAATCGCCAATGCACGCCCCTGTAGATGATACGGCACCATTCTTCGCGCGTAACCGGCAAGCAGTCCCCAGGTCAACGCTGCGGCCATGCCCGCAACGAATCGAGCTCCTAATGTCACGAAATAGTCAGTGGCCAATGCAGTTACAGCGTTGAAAAGAAACAAGCCTCCGACTGCCAGTAACAATGCATGTTTTCTGCGCCAGCTGCGTGTCGCGGCTATAATCGGAATTGCCGCCACCACCGAGCCAAAAGCATAGAGCGACACAAGTTGACCCGACAACGCCTCTGAGATGCCAAAGTCCCTGCCGATTTGCGGCAGCAACCCCGCCGGCATCGTTTCGGTCAATATGGCGATAAAACCGGCCATTGTAAACGCCAGAAGTCGCAAAACGGGAAGCTGATCTGCAGCAGGTGCATCCTGAAAGTCAATGCCAGTACATTCATTATTTTTGACATTGTTCATAGCTCTACTCACACCAATCCGGATGCAGCCATATCCTTCTCTGAATGGCCCGCTTCGAACGCGCGTCGGAATCTCTCTAGCCCGGCAGCGGCAACATCCGCAGTGATGCCAGCCTGCTCAACAGCTTCCATAACCAGTTGGGCGTCTTTGAGCGCATTCGCAATCGAAAAACTGACAGGGTAATCATCTGCAAGTATTAAAGCAGCTTTAGACTGAAAAAATGCGCTGTCCATAGGTCCGCCTTTCACGACATCCACTACCAACGCCGGATCGACGCCAAGCCCCTTGGCTATTGCCAAGCTTTCAGCGACACCATGCGTCAACGCAAACGCCCAGCTGTTCAATGCCAGCTTGAGACGGCTGGCCGCTCCAATCCGCTCTGACACCCACACTGTCCGTTTGCCGATCGCGTCAAACACCGGCTGTACGGTATCCCGATCTTCAGTTGGTCCGGATGCCATGATGACAAGTTGTCCCTGTTCCGCTGGTTGACGGGTGCCCTGAATGGGGGCGTCAAACAACCTGAGCCCGCGCTGCTCGGCGAAGACCGCCAATTCATCGATCGCTTTGATGCCGACCGTACTCATCTGAATCCAGATAGCTCCTTTGGACAAACCGGAAGCAGCGCTTTCCATCACATCCAGCACGGACGCCCCATCCTTAAGCAGCGTAATGATAATATCCGCATCCTGCACAGCTTCCCGTGGCGATTCAAATACATCCACACCGGCTGATGCAAGCGCCTCTGCCTTGCCACGTGTCCGATTCCATACACGCACGGAAAAACCATGCTTCTGTAAATTACGAGCCACTGGTGCACCAATGATGCCGGTGCCAAGTACGGTGATCGTTTTTCGATGTAATTTCATTTTAAAAACCTCCTTTTGGGAAAAAGGGCTCCGCATGTCGAACATGCTTCACGCCATTATGTTTTGGAACGATCATTACAAAACGTTGCAAAAAAATTCCTGCAAGGTAATGCAGGTTTTTCCAGTTGGATGCAGAGATGCTCTGCTCAATCCGCCTTTAAAGCGCCTGAATTGCAACATCCACCACATCAAGCAACAGTTGACGCCGGTTATGCCCAATATATCCTTTGCTTAATACGCGCAACCCTTGAATCGTATTCAGTATGAAGCGAGACAGTGCGCGAGCATTCTTGTCTGAAGCAATTTCACCGTTTTCTTGGGCACGAGAAAATGCCTCGTATAATGCGGATTCCAATTCTTTAAAGTTTTGCGCCACAATAGCAGCGATTTCCGAATCATGACTTGCAAGCTCTAGTGCTGCGTTGGCAGTCATGCATCCGAGTCCTTTTTCTTTGCCAAGCTCTTCCTCGACGACATCCATCAATAGCAGCCTAACGCGCTCTTTAACTGAACCGGGTCCGGACAGCACCGCAATTTGCGATGCCTTCAACTCCTGATATCGGCGAAGCGTATGCTTATAAAGTTCGTGTTTGCTGCCAAAGGCATTATAAATACTGCTTCGTCCCAGTTCAGTGCCTTCCACCAAATCTTGAATCGAGGTCGCAGTATAGCCTCGTTGCCAAAAAACTTGCATGGCTGCATCCACTACATCATCTGGATCAAACTCTTTTGGGCGCAAATGCTCACCTCCTGTTCTGTTTTGAAACGTTCATTCCAAAACAAACATAAATCTTTATCGTCTTTCTGTCAAGATTGTGCAGGATCTCCTGTGTGGTCTCACTTTGAAGCTCGGCTATCCAGTGGTGGATTGGGCGGCGTCTTTATCGGGCGGTCAATTCGTTTAACTGAATCTCAACAGTGCTAGAGATGGCTTGGATACATTTAACGTAAGTAAAGCAGGCGCAAAAAAAAGTAGTAAATCATGTAAATTATTGGTATTATGTTGAGGGTGGTCACATTTTATTGGTTTTCACCAATTTACCGCACTATCTCATGACCACTGATAAGGCTCGTCGCTCCATTTCATAAATCCCCATATCAAACATATCCAGGTGATAAATCCATGAACCATGACGAACGGTATTTTCATCATCTGGTCCAAATACTGCGATTATTATATTAATAATTTTGAATCCCTTATCAATTGTATAAAACGAATGTTCCGGGATCAGGACGAACCATGCGAATAAATGTTGTAAACTATTTTGCTTCCACCACCACTTATCCGCATCCTCGCGTCATGTAGTTAAAATGCATCATCTTCCGAAAACCAGAAGATGATGCACTACAGTCATTTAGACTTCATCCAGGATACTGTCCGGCACCTTGACTGCCGGCACTCATTCGCATCCTTAAGAACGACACCACCACGATCGCAATCGCGACTCCGACCATCCCCGCCCATGTAATGGACGACAGAGACACCCGGTCGACCATAACGCCTCCGATTGCAGCACCCGCAGCCATGGACAGCTGCATCATGGATTGGTTCAGGCTCAGCATGATTCCCGAATAATTCGGTTCAATCCGCACCAGATTGACTTGTTGCGTTGGACCGGAAGACCATGCCGAAAACGACCACAAGATCAGAAGGATGACAATCGGCAGCCACGAGTGCGTGTAGGTAACGGTTAGCGAGAGGAGAAGCAGCGCTATGACATGCAAGAGCATTCCCCCTGACAGCGTCGGGAATACCCCCCATTTGTCCGCACTGAAGCCGCCGAATTTGGAACCGACCAGGCTAGCGATGCCGAACGCCAACAGCACTCCGCTCAGCATTCCTTCTTTCAATCCAGCCACATCCAGCAGATACGGTGAAATGTAGGTGTAGGCGACCGAGTATCCGCCGAGCCAGAAAAAGGTAATCGTAAGCCCCAGCGCTACGTTTCCGTTTTTCAGGAAGGCCAGTTGCTTGGACAGCGGCATCGGTTTATCTCCCTGAACTCGGGGGAGGATGGCATACAGGATGAACATCGCCACCAGACCGGCCAGTGCCAATATGCCAAAAACAGACTGCCATCCGAATTGTGCTGCAACGATACGTCCAAGAGGCACGCCGATAATCAGGGAAGCGGTAAAGCCCATGACCACGGTAGCAATCGCGCTGGCTTGTTTGCCTGGGACAGCAATTTTCGCGGCGATGTCCAAAGCGGTTACCACAACCATTCCCGCGCCCAGAGCCATGATGACGCGAGCCGCGAGAAACGATGCATAGCCAGACAAAACGAAAGAGAGAATGTTCCCGATTACGAAGGCACCCATCGCCCAAACCAGCAGTTTTTGCCTTTCCACCTTCGCCGTCAACGCCATCAGGATCGGGGTGCCGATGGCGTACACAAGGGAAAAGATCGTGACCAACTGCCCCGCAGAAGTAACGGAAATCCCCATCGTATTCGAGATCTTATCCAGGATGCCGGAAATAACATACTCGGATGTCCCCACCAAAAAAGTGACCAACGCCAATAAATAGACTCTCCACGTGTTAGACATTGCGTTCACTTCTCCTTTTTTGTTCGAATAGGTACCAATGCAACAACTTTTATCGAATATACATATCGCGATATGTCGATTTGTTTGGCCAAATAAAAACTGAATACGGTTGAGGTATTCAGTTCAGACTAGAGCGTCTGATGTAAGTAATCAGCTATTTCTTTTATTTTCTCTTCGTTTCGTTTGTAGTACGTGTATTTGCCGATCCGATTGGTTCGAATCAGTCCGGCCCGCTGCAGAATGGACAAATACTGCGAAACCGTCGACTGTGTCATGTTCAACTTCTCCGTCACTTGACTGACACACACCCCGACTTCCCTCATATCCACTCCTTCGTGGGGCACAAAATGTTTTTCGGGCTCCTTCAGCCACTGTAAAATCTGTAACCTCGACTCGTTCGACAACGCCTTGAATACTTCAATTGGATCCATGGCTTTTATTATATCTACATTTTTCGATATGTCAATATCACTCAAGCACACAGGCGGGTCAACAAAGCCGGCAGCAAAAAAACAGCCCCTGTAACGGACCTTCATCCGCAACAAGGGCTGTCTTGCATCACGATTTGCACAAGAGGAGCTAGTCTAGCCGCTTCATCGTTTGGTATAGACGTCTTAAATTCATCAACAAGCTTTCTTTATCCTCCGGAGTCCATTCAGCCAAAGCCTCTTGCATCATGCGCTCACGGGTACGGTTGATGATTGCAATGATTTCCTCCCCGTGTTTTGTCAATTCAGACACGCGTATGCGCGAATCCGAACGTGACGGATACGTATGAACCAACCCGGCATTCTCCAACTTGTCAATTTGCCGACTGACACTCGAATAACTTTTCCCCATCATGGCAGCCAATTCTCCAACACTCGTTGATTGGAGATGGGCGATCCCCACCAGGACGCGGAAGGCAGCAGCCTCCAGATTCACACCGGCCTTGGCAATCATTTTCAGATCACGATCCGGCCGATTGAGAAGGGAAACGATATCGATCAGCGCTTTAAAAATTTCATGTTCCATGCCATTTATTATACCGTAACCACCGGGCGGGGCGTCAATGGAGCGTTCCAAGCAGCTTCGATATCTTCCAAAGCAAACTCCGTTGTGGAAATGGTTAATTTGCCCGCGGCTGCCATCTCAAAAACCCCTTTTACCGCAGACAACATATCTGCTTTCGAAACGCTCTTGCCCCCGCTGCCTGCCAGTTCAATGGTTGATGCACGCAGAATTGATGAAGGCAACGGTATGCTTTCTTGACCAGATGCAGTGCCAATGCTCACGAAGCGGGTTGCACGATCCGTATTTACCTTGGCAACAGCTGACATGATGGCGATTGCACTGTCGCCCCAAAGGTAATCCAATACAACATCAACGCCTTCAGCCATAACGGGCATGAGAGCATGTTCAAAGCTGGTTTGTCCGTTCTCTGCTGTCATATCAAATGAAATGACTGTATCGGCTTCAAGCGCTTGTAATTTCGCTTCGCTGCGCCCGGTTGCAATAATCTTCCTGGCTCCCAGCCCCTTGGCTATCTGAACCGCCAAGCTGCCTGATGCCCCCGTGGCTCCATTAATCAAAACCGTTTGCCCGGACTTGAAGCCCGCTCGAAATACCAACGCCGCCCATGATGACATCGCCGGGTTCGCGATCGCGGCGGCAGTTACGTCATCAACACCGTCCGGCAAATGGACAATCAGCTTTTCACTCACCATGGTTTGTTCAGCCAAACTGCCATAAGGCCATGCAGGCATTGCAAAGTAGACACGAGTCCCATCTTCCAAGGTCCCAACGCCATCCATACCGGCCACCATTGGAAAGTTACCTTCAGAGGAGTAATGCATGCCGAGTGAACGGAACTTACTCACTCGACTCAAGGCTGCTGCCGAAACGTTAACGACAACGTGCCCCTCTGTCACAACGGGGGGATCAAAATGGCCCAGTACAGGAGGTGTTCCCTTCTCCTTCACGATCGCTGCCCTCATCGTAATTTCACCCTTCTTTCGCTCAAATTATGTGCGTTTTGCACATAATTGAGTATAGCACGAAATATGTGCATGATGCACATATTTTTCTGCCCAATGTGAAGACAGCTCCTGGGCAAGGGGCCGTACAATTTTATCCATGTATGCGAGCGACACCTGCGCTGCTTACACCCGTGGCACAAGATAAAACTCCCCCGCCGATTGTTCGGCGAGGGAGTTTATCTGCAATCTTCGGCAAGCTATTGATCTACACACGTCTCATTTTCTGCCAGATTGCTGCGCGTTTTCATATAGCTGAAACATATCCATCTCCGCGTCCAGAGACTTGGCGTTTTGGAAAGCTTCCTTTACGCTTCGATTGTTCTGAATGAGATCGTAGAAAAGCCTCAGCACAAACATGAGCGCGTCATTTCCATCCGGATAATCATTGGGCCCAATATAGATTTCGCAACCGCTGTCGAGAAATGCTTGTGCCGTCTCTACGTTTCCTGCTGAGCACCCTGTGCTGATTACTGTTTTCCCTGCCAGTCTGGCAAATCGTCTGATCTCCTCCGGCCCAAAGTTACCCTTGGGTTCTCCTGGTTCATAGACGCTTTCTTCCAGCTCTGGCATAATCAATTGGCCTTCCTCGCCATGAAAGCAAAGAACGATCGTATCCGTATTCGGATACAGATCCTTACCGGACAGAATATCAATCAGATCATATGGTCTGCCGACCCAATACGTAAACACTCTTGCACCAAAATACTCCAGAGTAGCTCGGATTGCGTGGACTTCCATATCGCAATCAGGTCCGCATACCAATGCTACGTTCATTACAGGCTTACTCATCTTTTCATCCTCCATATGCTCTCAATTTTTTGCATTAAGATATAGAGTAGAATCATATGGAGGTCCTCGGGCTTTGGGGCGAAAGGCTATTCGTTACATCTGATCCCGAATCAAACTCATTGAAGAAATCTCCTTTTTTAACATTTCTTATATTTATTTTACCAATAGACAATACGTGATGCAATTTTCGATAATCTCGTTTCAGGAACTCGGTATATACCATCACTTGAGATACGCCTCAGCGTCTCACACCAAAGCAATAAAGAATGGCGCCCGATTGGACGCCAGCAGATATTAGTGAGTTTCCGTATATTTTTTAAAATTGTCCAGAATCGATTGCCAGCCTTCTTGCTGATACTCAACGGGGTGAATGTCTTCCGCATCGAACGTTTCGACGACCTCGGTTTCGTTTCCTCGGGCAGTGAAGATGATCTCAACTTTTCTCCCATCCCCCATTGTGTATGAGATTTCCTCATGTAATTTCACGACATCGTATGTTCCCCCAAAATCAAAGCCCATACTGCCATCTTTCGCTTCCATCCTGGTAACAAACTTGCCGCCGACCCGCAAATCATTTTCCGCTCTTGGCGCATGCCAATCATCCGAAGCCTGATTCCACTTCGTGATGTGTTCCGGCTCGGTCCAATACTTCCAGACCTTTTCCACCGGCGCCTGAATGACTGCCCGTACGGTTGCTTTCTTTGGTTTGCTGGTTCCCATTTTAACGTACACCTCATTTCATCAGAATCGGATTTTTGTTTCTCATATCATTAGACGAAATAAGCTTCTGAAATTCATCGGTGTATTTGTTCGGGAAGCCCAAAGCGAGTAAATAATTTTGCGTGAATAAAATTTTGGGTGTGCAAAATTTTACCCTCTTTTATTACCAGAACATGAATGCCCCAGGGAACCAGGACGGACTTATTGTCACTTGGCATATATTGCGCAAATGCAGGATAACCGCCATTCACCGTAATCGGCAATAGTCGGGAGCCTTCGCAATGCCAACGAGTTGCGGTAAAAAACTTGAACAGATTGTCCTTGCCGCGGACCCACATCTCGAAAGGCGGCATGGACAGGCACCCGTCTTCATGAAACAACGCCACCAGCGCATCAATATCAAATTGTTCAAAAGCATCCACATACCGCGAGAGCAGCTCTTGGTCCGGTTCAGCATCCATCATGCAGAGCTCTTCGGAGCGAAGCTCGGCCCGGTCCATCGTCTCTCTCGCTCTTTGCAAGGCACTGTTAACGGCTGCAGGTGTTATCCCTAGCGCCTCCGCAATCTGCCTTGCAGACCACTCGAATACATCCTTCAAAATAAGTACTGCACGTTGACGGGGAGGTAGTGTTTGCAGAAGGGCAAGAAAGCAAAGTTGAAGCGTATCTTTCCGCAGCACAACATGTTCCGGGTCACCTGCAAAATCTGGAGCAGGCCAGATCCATGACGATTCAGGCAACGTCTCGCGAGGCTCGATGATCGAAACAGCCGGGTCAAATATGTCAACAGGAAGGGCACGGCGTTTGGCTTGCCTCAGCTTGTCTATACATACGTTTGACGCGATGCGGTAGATCCACGTTTTGCGCGAAGATTGTTGTCTGAATGAATCCCAACTCCGCCAAGCGCGAATGTAGGTTTCCTGAACTGCATCATCCGCGTCTACGATCGATCCCAACATCCTATAGCAGAACGATGTCAACTCCGGCTTTAACTTCTCAAAGAGTTCAAGATCAAGTGAGGATTCGTTCATCTTAGGCCTCCTTTTGAGTGATTGCCTGATGACGATCTAGGTCCATGCTACATTCGATAATCTGGTTACTTCATCGTAACCGCTTCCGTTACTTGTGGTAAGGCTCTCCGCGGTTGATCCGATACGCCCGATACACCTGCTCCAGCAGGATCAACCGCACCAGTTGATGGGGAAACGTCATCTTAGAAAACGACAGCAGCACGTCCGCCCGCTTCAGCACCTCCGGCGAGAGGCCCAGCGAGCCGCCGATGACAAACGCCACCTGGCTTTTGCCGTACGTGGCCAGGCGGTCCAGCTCGCTGGCCAGCTTCTCGGACGACCACATCTGCCCTTCGATGGCGAGCGCGATCACGTACTGATCTGGTTTGAGCTGGGCGAGGATGCGCTCGCCCTCCTTGCGCTTCACCTGCTCCATCTCGACTTCGCTGAGCACTTCCGGCGCTTTTTCGTCGGCCACCTCCACCACCTGCAGCTTGCAGTAGGCGGAGAGGCGCTTGCTGTATTCATTGATTCCTTCACGCAGGTATTTTTCTTTCAGCTTGCCCACGGCGACCACGGTAATGTTCATGGGCTACATTCCTTTCACGCGCAGGAGAGCAATTTTGCCCTCGGCACCGCACACCCGGCAGCGCTTGTCCAGGGGGCCGCCTTCCACTTCCTCGGCCCGATACGTATCCGGCGCCGCCTCAAATTGATCCACGTACTCGTCGATCTCCTGGTCGACGTGCTCCATGCAGGCAAACCGCACCGGGTGTGCCGGATGCAGTTCCACCTCTGTTCCCGCGATGCGGATCGTTTGTGCGGTAGGCTGTTCGTTTGTGTTTCTGGTCTTCTGCTCCATGTGTTTCCGCTCCTTTTCCTGTTCGTTACCCGTCCTTATTCTACCCCAGTTCCAGGAAAGGTCAAATGACGCTGTCCGTTCCGGAAAAACACCTTTGCGAGTACCCAAGAAAGGAGGCGGGCGGCCGGATCGCCAGGTGTGGTCCGGAATCCCGCCCGCCTTTCCTACAGAATCGGCGACAGCAGCCGCGTCAGCGACTCTTTCAGGCGGACGACAACCGGCCGCTGCTCGTACGCCTCCAAGGTCACTTCCGTACAGACGGCCAGGTCCTGACGGAAAATCTGTTCCAGATGGGTGGCCAAATCCGTATCAAACAGAAAGGCATTCGTCTCAAAATTGATCTTGAAGCTGCGAATGTCCAGGTTGGCACTGCCGACCGAGGCGATTTCGCCGTCGACGACCATCATTTTGGCGTGCAGGAAGCCCTTGTCGTACCGGAAGCAGCGGACGCCGCTCTTCAACAGTTCGCCGATGTAGGATTGGGACGCCCAGTAAACCAGTTTGTGGTCGGCGCGGCCGGGGATCATGACCCGGACGTCGACCCCGGACATGGCTGCCATCTTCAAGGCCGTCAGCAAGCTGTCGTCCGGGATCAGGTAAGGTGTCTGCACATAGATGCGCTTTTTTGCCTTGTAGATCATTTTCAGGTAGCCGTGCTTGATTTGCTGCTTTTCCGAATTGGGACCGCTGGACACGATCTGGACGCCCACGCTGCCGGCCGGGATCGGTTCGGGGAAGTACCGCGGCCGCTCCTCCATCCGCCGCGTCGCGGACAGGTTCCAATCGAGGAAAAAGCGGGCCTGCAGCATGGGAACGGCACCGCCGGTCAGCTTCAGATGGGTGTCCCGCCAGTAGCCGAGCCGTTTGTGCAGTCCCAGGTACTCGTCGCCGATGTTGAATCCGCCGATGAAGCCGGTCCTGCCGTCGATGACGGCGATTTTCCGATGGTTGCGGAAGTTGACCCAGATATTCACGTAGGGAATCCGCGACGGGAAGAACGCGGCCACCTGTCCGCCCTCCTTCACCAGCGGGCGGAAGAAGCGGGTAGACAAGTGGGAGCCGATCGCGTCGTACAGCAGTCGAACCTCCACTCCCTGCCGCGCCTTGTCGGCCAGGGCCCGGATGAGCCGTCTGCCCAGTTCGTCATTGCGAAGGATGTAGGTCGTGATATGGATATGGTCACGCGCTTCGCCGATACTCTGAAACAGCGCGTCAAACAGGCTGCTGCCGTCGGTAAACACCTCGACCGCGTTGTCCTGGGACAGCAGCGCGGCGTCACTGGCCGCATTCATCAGGATCATATCCCGATGATCGCGCATGGCCGGATCGCGAAAGGACAGCGTTCCGTTTTCCAGCTGCCGCATCTGCTGCTCCACCGCCTCCTGAAACCGGGAAAACTCGCCTTCGCGCAGCCTGTACAGCTTCCGCCTCGTCAATTTCTGTCCAAACAGCAGGTAAAACACGAATCCCAGGCCGGGCAAAAACAACAACACCATCAGCCACGCCCAGGTGGCGGCAATGTTGCGCCTCTCCATAAAGATGAGAATCGCCGCCAGCAGCAGGTTGGCTATCGTCAAGAGGGAAACGATTTGTTGAAACAGTTCCATATCCCACATCCGTCCCTTTGCCTCGGACGCTCCCATCTGCGGGGGACCGGGCACAAGGTGTCTCCTTTTCGCTCCACATTTCTTTCATTGTAACACGATGTACGGTACTGCATGCACTTGGTCACAAGCAGCAGGCTACGGAGAGCGGATGGTCACGCAAAACGGGTGCCGATCCGGTCGACACCCGTTAGGGAAGAACGTGCTGTTGGTTTTTTTGGGAAGCAGTTGCTTGAGCAGTCCGGTTGGAACTACGTCACCGCTCCGGCGTATTGCCCAGAGTGGCGGTCGTTGTTTTCAGGAAGCCGTCCCGGTAGTAGGTGATTTCGATCTTGTCACCCGGCTTCTTGTTCAGGGTCAGGTATTTGCGCAGTTGGGCGGCGTTGTTGATTTCCTTGCCGTCCAGCTTGACGATGACGTCATACATGCGCAGGCCAGCTTGACCGGCCGGCGAGAATCTGGTCACTTCGTCGCGAATGACGACGCCTGCTTTCACGCTGTCCGGCAGATTCAGCGTCTCTTTCCAGTGATAACGGGGAACGTTGGTCAAATCGTAAGGCGCAATGCCCAGATACGGTCGTTTCAATTGGCCGTACTGCATCAGTTGGGCGACAATCGTCTTCACGTCGTTGATCGGGATGGCAAAGCCCAGACCCTCAATGCCTTCCTGGGAAATCTTCAGCGTATTGATTCCGATTACCTGTCCGTAGATGTTGACCAGCGCACCGCCGCTGTTCCCCGGGTTGATCGCCGCGTCCGTCTGCAGGACGTCCAGCTCCCAGTCATCCTGCCCGTCCTTGTCCACGTCAATCGGCATGGAGCGCTGCAGCGAACTGATAATGCCCTGTGTAACGGTGCGGGAGAACTCCATGCCAAGCGGGTTGCCGATGGCGATCGCCGGTTCGCCCACTTTCAGCGTGCTGGAGTTGCCCAGTTCCGCCACCTTCGTCACCTTGGAGCCGTCGATTTCCAGCACGGCTAAGTCTGTAAACGCGTCGGCTCCCAATACTTTTGCGTCCACCTTGTCCCCGGACGGGAGGACGACCTCCACTCTTTCTGCATTGGCAATCACGTGGTTGTTGGTAATGATGTGCGCTTTGCCGTCTTTTTTCTCAAAAACAACGCCAGATCCTTCATCGCGCTTCAGCGACTCCTGGTTGAACCAGTTGACCACCCGGCGGACGTTGATCACGCCGACGACCGCATCTTCCACTTTTTCCACGGCCTGCACCGTCGCCGTGTTGACCTCGACGGAAATTGGCTGCGTAAACAGATTGGCCGCTGAATTGGTCATGGCATTGGCCGTGCCTTTCTCCACTGTGGAGAGGTATCCCGATTTGGAGAGGGTCGGGAGCATCAAGAGGACGACCATCCCGCCGATCACAGCCGAGGTGATCGACGTCATGATCAGCCGCCCGAGCCCCGCCGGCTTCCGCTTTTTACGCTCCACATGCGCTATATCATCATAAAAACCCATGGTTCTCGCTCTCCTTTCTCTACTTACTAGCTTAGCGGCTTTTTTGCCTACGTATACATACGATTGCGACACTTTCAGTATACGATCTGTTTTCGGCAAAGTCGCGTGAGAATTATGGAAAGATTGTGGAACGACACCGTAAAACCGGCATAAATCGCAAGCGGCGCGGATATGCTGGAGGTAACACTTTCCACAGAGAAATCCCAGAGCTGCGAGAAAGGATTGATAGGCATGAAAGACGTAAACGTCATCGCCAAACTGGCTGACCTGCAGGATGTAGGATACCAGAACGCGCTATTGCTGCACGCGTTGGTGGACCTGCTGGAGTCCAAGGGTCTGCTGAACAAGGACGAGCTGATCGGCAGCATGCACGAGTTGGACGCCAAACTGCACCACCGCATCCAACAAATCGTCCGGCTCTCCCCCGCTCCTCAAGAACCGTGAGTCACGCCAATATCGGCTCATTCGTTACTATGCGTGTCTACAGCACTTCCAATCGGGTCGGCCGGTCGGGGTAGGTCTCCCGCAGATGGACGTCGTCGCCCACTTTCAGTCCCCGCTCCTCCAGGACGCTTTTCACCGTGAGCCGCGCCAGATCGATCATGTTGTTTTCCTTGCTCAGGTGGGCGAGGTAGACTCGCTCCGCACGGCCGCTCAAAAAGTCTCCCAGCGCCTCGCCGGCCGCCTCGTTGGAGAGATGCCCCACGTCGCTTAAAATCCGCTGTTTGATGCTCCACGGATACTGCGACATGCGCAGCATCTCCACATCGTGGTTCGCTTCAAAGATGTAAGCGTCCGCGTCGCGAATCGTCTGCTTGATCCGATCACTGACATAGCCCAGGTCAGTGGCGATACTCAGTTTTTTTCCGCCGTGGTAAAAGCAAAACCCCATCGGTTCGGCGGCGTCGTGGGAAATGCCGAACGACTCGATCCCCAAATCCTCCAGTTCCTTCTTTTCCCCTACTTCAAAGTAGCACCTTTGGTCTTCCCGGATGGTGCCGATCTGTTTGTCCAGTTCGGCCCACGTCTTTTGGTTGGCATAAATGGGCAGATTGTAGCGGCGGGCCATCACGCCAATGCCTTTGATATGGTCCACATGCTCATGGGTAACCAGAATGGCATCCAGCTCACCCGGATTGACCCCGATCTCCCGCAAGGCCGCCTCTGTCTGTTTTCCGGTAATGCCCACATCAATCAACACGGAAACACGGTCGGTCGCCACGTAGATGGCGTTGCCCGTGCTGCCGCTTGCCAAAACACTGAATCTCACTGCATATCCCTCTTCCTTCACACGTCACGTTGCAAAAATGCAAAAGCTGTCACTCACGATTTGGACGTCACCAGCGGCCGTTCCAGCGCGCCGGTAAACGCATTGACAAAATGCTGCTTGCCGTCGTGGATGATGCGCCACACCGGGGCGAGCACCTGGACGTCCGCATCGTACGAACCGTAGTATCCAAGACGGACGCTCTCGATCCGCTCACCCGGCGTAATGATCCGCTTGTCCACCAGTGAGCGGATGGCTGTGTACGGCGATATGACCTGCCGGGACGCCCCCTGGCTGCGCAGGTTTAAGTAAGTTTGCCGGTACCCGAGGACCGCGCCGTCCTCCAGGTAGATTTCCAACGGAGCCACAAAGAGCGGCAGCTTCTTGTAGGTCTGCCAGTACAACAGCCGTCCCTGGCTTGATTGATACAGATCGGCCGTGTATTGGTCGGCGTACAGCATGCGCGGGCCGAGCTGACGCAGCAACTCGCCCGGCGTGAACTGTCCGCGGATCTGCAGCGGCGGGTCCAGACGAGCAGCCAGCGCCATTTTTTCCATCGTCACCTGTATCCCAGGTATTTCCTGAAAACCGATTGCATTGATGCCAGCGTACTCTGCGTTAAGATATGTCATCGCCGGCGTCTCCTGCGGCACGTCCGCTTCCAGCGAGATATTTTGCTGATTCAGATACATCTCGATGTCCCATCTGTCCGCCTGCACCGCCAACGGGCTCTGCCAATGGCTGAACCGGGTCTGGTACACCTGGTAGCCGAGAAACAGATCGAGGAGAAGAAAGGCCCAAATCAAAATGGTTTTGGCTCTACTCCAATCCATGTACCTGTCCTCCTCCCCGCTGCACCCGGGCGGGAATGTACAGATTGGCCCGATTGGCGATCTCCACGACCCAGACTGGCGTCAATTCGACGTAATCGGGAGTCGTTCGGGTCTCGTACGCCAGGTACGCGTTGGTAATCTGTTCGGTATCCGCCAGCTGTTTGTCGCGGATATACTGAAACATCTCCGGTCCGGACATCACAATCCACTCGTGGTTGTCGATGTAGCGCTCCAGGCCGAGCAGCGAACGATCCAGCGTCACCACCTGCCCCGCCTCCGAGGTGATGCGGATCACGTCGATTGGATAACCGTCCTGACTGACCAGCGGATAGGCGCCGACGTACTGCCGGAACGTGATCACGTCTTTTTCGTTGTAGCTCCTTTTGATTGTCTCGAAGTGAAAGTCGCCTGTCCAGCCCACGTGTTTGTTGATAAATGAAACCGCCCCTTTGACCTTTTCCTCATCCGACAGTTCCTGATCGCTCGGTTGAAAGACAGGGTCGGTAAAGGTGATTGCCTGCTGTTCGGAACGCAGCTGGATCGAGCGGCTGCCGTCGGTAAAAATCAGTGTTTTGTCCCGCTCCATGATTTGGCGGACCAGCGTCCGGTCGAGGAAGTAGGCGTCAATCAGCTGGTCGTTGGTCAACGTATGGTAGCTGTAGCGAAACGCCTGCATCCTCGTCCGGTTTTTGGGCAGATAGTACATGTCACCGAGAGCATATTGCTGCTCCACCGCAGGCAAGTTGCGCGGCGGCCCGACCATTTTCATGATCTGTTCCGGCATCGCGTTGCCGGTCGGCAGGTAAGACTGGCGCAAATCCTTGGGACTGATTGACGTGCGCGCCCGCATCACCCGCTCTTCTTCCGTGGAAATGAACAGGGCGTACACGACATCTTCCAGTTCCTCGTAATACAGCCACAAACGGTCGATGCTTTTCAGCCTGGTTTCGTTCTCATCGCGGATCGTCACCAAACGGCCTACGACGGACATGGGAACGCTGCTTCGAAAGCGAATCTCCACGCCCTGCTTTTCCCGGGCAATTGTGCCCCATTTGTCTGCCGTGAGTGGATACGAAGCGAAGTCGAGGAAGATCCACTTGGGCATTTCCATTTGAACGATGATGCGATACTGCCCGTCCGTCGCGTTCGCCTTTGTGTGCCGGTTCTGCCCGTAGTGGAAAATGACTGACTCCGGCGTCACCAGCTCTTCCAATTGTTTTTCCCGGACCGGCTTTGACTCCTTGTACTGGGCCGGCTCGATAAATTGTAACTTGGGCTGATTGCTCCACAACAGCGCGGTCAAACAAAAGCTGGTCAGCACCAGGAGGTTGAGCAGCACGGTTTTGGCGGGTTCCTTCCACTTTTTCATCCCGCCTTCCCCCCTTTGGCATATGGCACCCAGAACGTCACCGTGGTTCCTTGATTCAACTCGCTCGTTATCTCAATCTCAGCTCCGTGCGCCTGCACCAGTTCGCGGGCGATCGCAAGGCCGAGCCCGGTTCCGCCCTGTCCGCGCGAACGCGCCTTGTCGACGCGGTAAAACCGCTCAAAAATGCGCTTCAAATCCCGGCTGGGAATGCCGATGCCGGTGTCAGCGATTGAGATGTACACCCGTTTTTGATGCCGGTTGGCGTATGCCCGCAGCACCACCGAACCGCCTGCGGGCGTGTACTTGATCGCATTGGACAGCAGGTTGTCCAGCACCTGATTGATCGCGTCCTTGTCGATGTGTACCTCGGGCAGCGTTTCCTGGATCTCCAGGCTGAGCTGCACACCCTGCTGCTCGCCAAACAGGGAAATACGGTCCACCGCGTAGCGCAGCAGTTGGTTGGCATCCACATCCTTGCAGTGCAGACGGACGCCCTGCGAATCAAAGCGGGAAAGCTGAAGCAAATCGTTGACGAGCCGGATCATCCGTTCCGTCTCCGACATCGTGACCCGCAAAAAGCGGTTGGACAGCTCCGGCTCCTCGACCGCTCCGTCCAAGAGCGCTTCCACGTAGCTTTTGATCGTGGTCAACGGCGTGCGCAGTTCGTGCGACACGTTGGCCACAAATTCCCGGCGCTGCTGCTCCAACCGCTGCTGTTCGGTCACGTCCTGCAGCACGGCGATAATCCCGCCCTTTTTGCCGCTGTCATGCTGCAGCGGGGTAAACGTCACGCGCAGAATCAGCACATCCTTGTTGGGCAGCACCATCTCAATAAACAGCGGTTCGTTTTGAGCGTACAGCGGCATCTCTTCCTCCGGCGGCAGCCGCAGAAGGTTGTGCAGGGTCGTCCCTTTTTGCACGCACTCGTTCATCGTCACCTGCAGCATTTCTTCGGCCGATCGGTTTAGCAGAATGATCTGCCCATCCCTGTTGGCCGCGATCACACCGTCTGACATGTTGGTGAGAATGCTGGCCAGCTTTTCGCGCTCTTCTTCCTGCTGCAGGATGGCCTCCTTCAGCCGCCGGGTCATGTGGTTAAAGGCCATGCCCAGCTGACCAATTTCATCTTCACTGTACACGCGTACGTTTCTGTTAAAATCTCCATCCGCGACGGCTCGCGCCTGGCGAGTCATCTCCTTGACCGGCGTCGTTATCGTCCGAGCCAGTACCACGCCCAATCCGGCCGTCAAAAGCAGCGCGATCATCGTCCCCGAGGCGAGAATCCCGTTCATCTTGCGAATCGTCATGTACGTGCCTTCCATGGAAGCGACCATGTACACGGCCCCGTACACGATGTTGTCTCCCTTGACCGGAAGCACCAGCATCTTTACCCGGTCTCCGGTCCGCGGGTCGATCCGCATCGACTCGCTGCGCGTGCCCAACAGCGCGATCGTCACTTCCGGCTGGGACGTGCGCCGACCGAGGATGCGCTTGTCTTCCGTCGTGCTGATCACCGTGCCGCTGGAGTCGATGACCTGGACGTTGGTTCCGTTCAGTTTCACCAGGTTGTTGATCAAATTGTCGATGCCCTGCCTGACTTCTTCGGCGCTTTGTTCCTTGGCGTCGCGCGGGCGCAGGTAGCCCTCCAGATGGGTGGCCAGCAAACTGGCCTGGGCATTTACCGTCTCCGAGAAGTTGTTGAGGTAGTAGCTCTCCACTTGCCGCGCAAAATAGGCGCCGATAAACTGCATGGCCATCAAGATCAACAGCATGTAGATGACGACCACTTTCCACTGGACCGTGGTAAACAGCCGGAGCGGTCTCATCCGGCCGTTCCTCCCAGACCCGGATTGCGCATGGTGTACCCCAGACCGCGCCGCGTAATGATGTACTTCGGTTGGCTGGGATCGTCCTCAATTTTTTCGCGCAGCCGGCGAATCGTCACGTCGACGGTGCGCACATCGCCAAAGTAGTCAAATCCCCATACCGACTGCAGCAGGTGCTCCCTCGTCAAGACCTGTCCCTGATGGCGCGCCAGGTATGCGAGCAGTTCGAACTCGCGATGCGTCAGGTCCAGCGGCTCTCCTGCCTTCTCCACCGTGTACGAATACAGGTCGATCTCCAGCTCGTGCACGCGGATCTGGCGGATTTCCTGCTCCTCGTTTTTTGGTTTCTGCCGGCGGAGGTGGGCCTTGACACGGGCGACCAGTTCCCGTGCGCTGAACGGCTTGGTCACGTAATCGTCCGCCCCCAGCTCCAATCCCAGCACCTTGTCCAGCTCTGAATCTTTGGCCGTGAGCATGATAATTGGCACGTCGCAGGTTTGCCGCACCACCCTGCAGACGTCCATCCCGTCCCGGCCGGGGAGCATCACATCCAAAAGGATCAGGTCCGGCTTTTCGTTTTCCACCTGCAACAGCGCTTCTTCGCCGTCATAGGCGCAGACCACCTGATAACCTTCTTTTTCAAACGTAAACTTCAATATATCGGCAATTGGTTTTTCATCGTCCACAACCAGGAGTTTTGCCATTTCCGCTCCCCCCTTCTTTCTATTGGATTCCACTCGATCTCGCGTTTTTCCTCCACAAGCGCCTGGTAATCGTTGTCACCCGCTGTTTACGGATGCCCCTTCACAACAAGAAAAGGGCTCCTCCATTTTCGGAGGAACGCCCTTTTTTGCAATGGATGTGCTAATTCAGGAAACGCAGCGGGTTTTGAACTTGTCCACCTTTTATCACCTCGAAATGGAGGTGTACCCCGGTGGAATCTCCGGTAGAGCCCATAACGCCGATCGCTTTGCCCTGTTCTACCACTTGGCCCACCTTTACACTGATGGAGCTCAAGTGGCCGTAGCGGGTCTTCATCCCGTTTCCGTGGTCGATCAGAATGCATTTGCCGTAATCGCCATCCCATCCGGCAAATACGACTCGGCCGTTGTCGGCCGCCCGGATCGTACCGGAACCTGCGATGTCGATGCCTTTGTGCAGTTTGCCCCAGCGCATGCCAAAGCCGCTGCTGATACGGCCTCTGGCCGGCCAAGTGAAACGGCCTGTCCCACGTGACGGTATCACCTTGGTGCCCCGTTCCACAATTTTGGCCACGGGCTGGACCAGCACCTGCTGGTTGAGCACCCTGCGGTTAACCACCTGTCCGTTCTCCTTGATCACTTCGTAGCTGACCAGCTTGCTGCCGTCGCGTCCTGCCTGGACGACTCTGGTTTCCCCTTTGGGCAGCTTGTCGTTGTTTTTGATCTGCGTGGTGAAGGGGATCGCCTCTTTTTGCGAGACTTCCTCCTTTACCTGTACGGTGACCAGGGGACGGAGTGCTGTCACGTTGATCTTTTGCCCCAACTGGAGCACGGTGTCTTCCGTAATCCCCGGGTTGTTGGCGTAAATGTCCTTGGAAGTGATGCCGTACTTCTGCGCGATGCAGCCGATGCAATCACCCGGCACGACGGTATGGGTGACGGTTTTCAACGTGCCTTTGGAGAGCAGTACTTCCAGCTCGTCCACCGGAAGCACCTGCGCCGCCGACACCGAGTCGCTTTCCAGCTTCACGTCTTCCTTGAACGTCACTTCCTTGACCTTTTCAGGCGCCGCCAACGGCATGGACGCGGCAGCAACCATCGCTTGCTTTCCTCTCAAGGCGGGAATGCCGGAGAACTTTTCCTTCACCTTGGCCAGCGCTTCCTCCGCCGATTCGCGATCAGCGGCGTAGCCGACCACTTTGCCGTCAACGACCAGCTTGACCGCTTCCACCTGGACGCCGGCAACATCGGCCAGTTTCTCAATCGCCGCGGCATTGTCGTATGTGCCTTTGAATACCTTTTCTTCCGTAAACGTTATGTAATTGGAAAGTTTTAGGTTCAGGCCATGCTTGTCCTCTTCTTCCGCCAGCTTGGCCTTGAGCCAGTTGTTCACCACGTCCGGACTGTTCACCACGCCGATTTCCTGTCCGTCTACACTCACGTGATAGAGCGTGATGACGTTGCTCGTATAGTAACCGTAGGCTGATAATCCAATTGTAGTTGTAAGGAGCAATCCTGCCGCGATGGACAGGGTTTGCTTTTTATGGGTGCGGAGATACGCGTTTGTGCGTGTCGCCGCGCTCTTTGCCAGTTTACTGCCGTTCTGGATGAGGCCGCTCATCCGCTTCAGCAGCTTGGCCTTCCATTCGGCCCATTGCATACCTTGTCCCTCCTGAAAACAGTGCAGCTTTTCCAAGCACCGGTACTTGCCGAATATTTGAAAAATACCGACCAGGTCAAAAAGCCTATCCTCATGTTTCCAGTTGCCTGTCAAATTGCCTAAAGAAACCAACTATGTCGACTTTACCACAAAAATAACGACAACATCAAGTGTAAAATATTGTCGAATAAACGCACCGACTAACAGGAATCATATGGATACCAGAGCGGCAGTGCTCACTTAGAAAACGTTGAGAGGAGCAGCACACGTGAAGGAACGCAACATTTTGGCCGGTTTCAAGACCGAGGAAGCGGCTGTTCAGGCACGCGACAAACTTCGTCAGGCTGGTTTCGACATCGTTCAGATCGACAGGATCGGTCAGTTTCCCGGCGATGGCGTGGAAAACGTTCTCAATCCGATTACCGGAGAAATCCCCAGTCTGGCAAAGATGACCATGGCAGGCGATTTTCCCAGCGGCCGTGACGCCAGCATTCTGGCAGCGGCCAACCCGGATGCGAGCGGTATGGCCGACCGCGGCGACGACGATCTGGAAGCCAGCATCCTGCTCACTGCTGTCGTGCCGGAAGAACGGGGCGACGAAGCGACCGACATCATCCGCGCCTGCGGCGGCATGGTCTAGCCGTATAACGCAAATGAAGCCACCTTCCCTCTCATTGGGCAGGTGGCTGTATGTTTATACGCATCGGGACGTCACACCTCGACCATCGACGTGATGTCCTTCAGCGCCAGGCGGCGAATCGTCGTTTTCCCTTCATCCCGCTGTTTGTATGTGGTGATGAAGCAGAGATACCCGTTGTCAAAATGAGTCATGGTTCCTTTGATGACGCAGCCGTTGAACATTTTCACCTGGACGTTCTTGCCCAGGAGTTTCATTGCCTTTTGATCAAATCCCATCATCGCGACCACCTCATTTTTCCCTTGGTATGCCATACCATATGCCCAGACAAAGTCGGTTTGTGTCTGTCCGCCACAAAAAAATTTTCCCCTGCTTATCCTCCTGGGCACAAACGAAGACGACAGGACAAGAGTGCTCCTTCTTTCCGACCTGAATGGGACAAACAGACCAGGACGTTTTGGTCAAACGGGGGCAAAATCCCTTCCTCCGCACTGCGAAACCGGTCACAGAAATATCAGGTGACAAATGAAAATAAAAAAGCTGCCCGAAACGGCAGCTTTTTCGTATGCAATTTGCCTGATACAAAATTGATTATCCGTAGATGCCGCGGACAACCACGGTCTGTTCGCGGTCAGGACCCACGGAGAAAATGGAGAGCGGAATGCCGGTGAGCTGGGTGATGCGCTCCACGTAGTGGCGGGCATTTTCCGGCAGATCGTTGAGACTGCGCACTCCGGTAATGTCTTCCTTCCACCCCGGCAGCTCTTCGTAGATCGGTTTGCATTTGGCCAGCATATTCAGACTTGCCGGGAACGACTCGATAATTTGCCCGTTGTACTCGTACGCCGTGCAGATGCGCAGGGTGTCGATGCCGGTGAGCGTATCCAGCTTGGTCACGGCCAGTCCGGTGATCCCGCTGACGCGGCGGGCATGGCGGACTACCACGCTGTCAAACCAGCCGACGCGGCGCGGACGTCCGGTGGTTGTGCCGTACTCGAATCCCGCTTCGCGAATATAGTCGCCGGTTGCGTCGGTCAGCTCGGTCAGGAACGGGCCGTCACCTACGCGGGTGGTATAGGCTTTGGCGACACCAATCACCTGGTTGATCTTGGTCGGACCGACGCCGGAACCGATCGTGACCCCGCCGGCAATCGGGTTGGAGGAGGTGACGTACGGATAGGTGCCCTGATCGATGTCCAGAAGTACCCCTTGCGCGCCTTCAAACAATACGCGGTTGCCGCGGTCGATCGCGTCGTTCAGCACCACGGAGGTATCGGTGACGTACGGACGGATGATCTCCGCATACCCCAGGTACTCTTCCAGTATTTCGTTCAGGTCAAAGCCGCTGGTATTGTACATTTTCTCCAGCAGGCGGTTCTTCTCGGCCAAATTGCGCTCCAGTTTGCGCGCAAACTCATCCTTGTCCAGGAGATCGGCGATGCGAATGCCGATTCTCGCCGCCTTGTCCATGTACGCCGGACCGATTCCCTTGCGCGTGGTGCCAATCTTGTTTTGGCCGCGGCTCTCTTCTTCCACGCTGTCCAGCTTGATGTGGTACGGCATGATGACGTGCGCGCGGTCGCTGATTTTCAGGTTTTTCGTGGAGAACCCGAAACCGTGCAGGTAATCCAGCTCCGCCACCAGCGCCTTCGGATCGATCACCATCCCGTTGCCGATCACGCAAATTTTATCTTTATAGAAAATCCCGGAAGGAATCAAATGCAGCTTATACTTGTTTCCATCAAAAATAATCGTGTGCCCCGCATTGTTACCCCCTTGGTAACGGGCCACGACCTCTGCGCTTTCTGCCAGATAGTCTGTAATCTTTCCTTTACCTTCATCGCCCCACTGGGTTCCGACGACAACGACCGTTGACATCGAAAAACACCTCCTGCATTCGTCATATCCTTGATTGGGCCTGAAACACCCTAAGTGTACTAAACCAATTCATACCTTGTCAATGAAAATACGAACGTTAGGAGTTTGGTTAGTTTATACGTTCGGTATTTTTATCTTATTCAGAAAAACAGCCGCTGATCCCTCTTTTGCCGCTATCATGCGGACACAGCAAAAAAGCCGGACAGCTGTCCGGCCTTGCACCTGCCTGTGCCGCCTTCGCTGACCGCGGTGCGCTGCTCAACCCGCCATGTCGCGAAAGCGGTTGTCCAGGCTGACAAACTTGTTGTATTCCTTTAAAAACGCCAGCTCCACGGTTCCGGTCGGGCCGTTCCGCTGCTTGGCGATAATGACTTCGATCACGTTTTTGTTCTCGGTTTCCTTGTCGTAGTAGTCGTCCCGGTACAAAAACGCCACGATATCCGCGTCCTGCTCGATGGAGCCGGATTCGCGGATGTCGGACATCATTGGCCGCTTGTCCTGGCGCTGCTCCACGGAACGGCTCAGCTGGGAGAGCGCGATGATCGGCACGTTCAGCTCGCGGGCGATCCCTTTCAGCGTACGGGAGATTTCCGATACCTCTTGCTGCCGGTTTTCTCCGCGCCCGCGTCCCTGAATGAGCTGCAGATAGTCGATCACGATCAGCCCCAATCCTTTTTCCGCCTGCAGCCGCCGGCATTTGGCCCGTATGTCCTGCACGGTAATCCCCGGCGTATCGTCGATGTAGATGGGGGCCTTGGCCAGCGTTCCGATCGCCATCGTCAGCTTCTGCCAATCGTCCTCTTCCAGCCAACCCGTCCGCATCCGGGATGCATCCAGGTTGCCTTCCGCGCAGATCATCCGCTGTACGAGCTGCGATGCCGCCATCTCCAGCGAAAAGATCGCCACGGTCTCTCCCGCGCGGGCCGCCACGTTTTGCGCCACGTTCAGCGCAAACGCAGTTTTCCCCACGGACGGACGGGCGGCCAGGATGATCAGGTCGCTGCGCTGAAAGCCGGAGGTCATTTTGTCCAGGTCCGGGTAACCGGACGGAATGCCGGTCACGTCCCCCCGTCTCTGGCTGAGAAATTCAATCCGTTCGTAGGTTTCCAACAGCACGTCGCGAATCGGGACAAAGCCCCCGCTGTTGCGATTCTGGGCAATTTCCAGGATGTATCTCTCGGCATCCGCGAGAATCTGCGTGACGTCGTCTTCGCGCGAATAACCGTCATTGGCAATTTTGGTCGCCGTGAGAATCAACCTGCGCAGCAGCGACTTTTCCTCGACGATGCGGGCGTAGTATTCGATGTTGGCCGCCGTCGGCACGGATCTGGCGATTTCCGTCAGATAGGTGACGCCGCCCACTTCGTCCAGCAGCTTGTGGTCCTGCAGTTCCGCCGTCACCGTGACGAGGTCGACCGGTTCCCCTCTTTCGTAGAGGTCCTGCATCGTTTTAAAAATCCGCTGATGCGCCGTCTTGTAGAAATCTTCCGGTCGAAGAATCTCGATGGCCGTGATGAGAGCTTCCTTGGATAAGAACACTGCCCCCAGAACAGACTGCTCGGCCTCGTTGTTTTGCGGCGGCACACGGTCCAAAAACAGGTCGCTCACGTCACACCCCCTCGCTTGCCTCGATTATTCTTCCACCACGTGCACTTTGAGCGTTGCCGTCACTTCGTTGTGCAGCTTAACCTTGATTTGCGTCACACCCAGCGAACGAATCGCTTCCATCTCCAGTTTGCGCTTGTCTACCTTGATGTTGAACTGCTCTTCCAAGGCTTGCGCCACCTGTTTGCTCGAAATGGCGCCGAACAGGCGGCCGCCCTCTCCCGCTTTTCCCGCTACTTTCACGGTCAGTTCGTTCAGCCGTTTTGCCAGTTCCTGAGCTTCCAGCTTCTCCTGCTCCTTGCGTTTTGCCTCGCTGCGCTTCTGCGCTTCCAGCGTCTTCAGGTTGGCCTCTGTCGCTTCCTTGACCAGTCCGCGCGGCAGCAGGAAGTTGCGCACATAGCCTTCCGACAGGTCTTTCACTTCGCCTTTTTTGCCTTGTCCTTTCACATCTTGCAGAAAAATGACTTTCATCGTCGTTTCCCCCTTTTCATCGAATACTGGTCGAGGGCAGAGCGTAACAACAGTGCCTTACGCGCGCCTAGACGACCTCATCGATTGCTTCTTTCAAGCGTTTGACCGCCTCTCGCAGGGAAATGCCCTCGATCTGGGTGGCCGCGCCGTTCAAGTGGCCGCCGCCGCCCAATCGCTCCATGATGGATTGGACGTTGATGTCCCCCAGGGATCGGGCGCTGATCAGCACGGTGTCATCGGCGCGTCTGGCGACGACAAACGACGCGGCAATCCCGGACAGCGACAGCAGTTGCTCCGCCGCCTGGGCCACCTGTACCTGTGTAAAGTCCTCGCTCGGATCGCCCACGGCAATCGCCATGTTGTCGCGGTACGTCTCCGTGTTCATGATGACGCGCGCCCGCTTTACGTACTGCTGCAAGTCTTCCTTCAGCAAGCGCTGAACAGCCGCCGTGTCTGCCCCGTTCCGGCGCAAAAACGATGCCGCTTCAAAGGTGCGCGAACCGGTGCGGAATGCAAAACTCTTGGTATCCACCACGATCCCGGCCAACAGGGCCGTCGCGATCAGGTTGTCGATGTTTAACCGTTCGCTCTGGTACTGCAACAGTTCCGTCACCAGCTCCGATGTGGAGGAGGCGTACGGTTCCAGGTACAAAAGCACCGGCTCGATGAACTCTTCGGAGCGGCGATGGTGGTCGATCACCACGATCCGGCTGGTCTCCTGCAATAGCTGCGGTTCGATGACCAGCGACGGCCGGTGTGTGTCGACGACGACGAGCAGCGTCCTGCCGGTGACAAGACGAATCGCCTGCTCCGGTGTAATGAACGAGTCGGCCAGCTCCGGATGGGCGTAGATCTCCTTCATCAGCCGCTCCACGGACGAGTTGCCTTCGTCCATGACGATGTAGGCCTCTTTGTTGTGGACCTGCACCGCCTTTAACACCCCGAGCGACGCGCCGATCGAGTCCATGTCCGGCTGCTTGTGTCCCATGACAATGACGTGCTCTGCTTCGTGGATCAGGTCGCGCAGCGCGTGCGCGATCACGCGGGCACGGACGCGCGTGCGCTTCTCCACGGCGTTGGATTTGCCGCCGTAAAACGTCAATTTGTTGCCCACTTTGACCGCGGCCTGGTCGCCGCCTCGACCCAACGCGATATCCAGGCTGGATTGGGCCATTTGTCCCAGTTCGATGTACGTGTCGGCTGCCGCCCCCACCCCGATACTGAGTGTCAGCGGTATCTTGTTGTCGGCCGTCATCTCCCGCACGACGTCCAAAATGTCGAAACGGCTTTCTTCCAATTTGTCCAGCGTCTCTCGCTCCATTAGTCCCAAAAACTTGTCGGCCGTGAGTCGACGCAGGTAGATGCCGTGCTTGTTGGCCCACTCCGTAATGACCCCGGACACGCTGGTGGATAACAGAGTGCGGCTTTGTTCGTCCATGACCTGTCCCACTTCGTCCAGATTGTCGAGGTGAATGATGGCGAGCACGGCCTTTTCGCGATGGTAGCGAAGCGACAGCTCTTTCATGTCGGTAATGTCCGTAAAGTAGAGCAGCCGCTCATCGGGCCGGATCAGCACTTCATAGGTACGTTCGTTGTAGGTAAACTCCAGTCGCTTCTGCTCCGGTTTCCAGCTCAGATGCGGAAAAACGTCCTGGAGACTTTTCCCGATCATCATTTCGTCTCCCGACATGTTCGTCATGAACGGGTTTACCCACTCGATTACCTTATCTTCGTTGTACAACAATATGCCGATCGGCAGTTCCTGGATGACGCCTTCTCCCGCTTTTTTCACGCGGTGCGTCACTGTAGCCAGGTATAGGCGCAGATCCCGTTGAAAGCCTTTTTCCGCTTGCAGGGCATAAAGAACCAGGCCAATCAGACAGATAATCCCGATCGCCCCGTACATCCAGTGATGCAGCGTCAAAATCCCCAACAGCAACAAGCTAAAGCTGAGAGCCAGGACCATATGCAGCCCGTACCAACGCTTTAACAGGAATTTGGGCATTTCCTCAGCCCCTCTTCACTCTTGTTTCCAGTTTTTTGCGCAATTGCAGCCCCAGATCTAAAATGCCTAATAAGCTAAGTATAGTAGTTAGGAACGGAAAAATAAATAGAGAGACAACAAGCGCCGGGGCTAATCGCTTCCATCCGTACAGATGACAGGCAAACAGAACGAAAGCCAATCCCTGCAGGACAAAGACGCCGTCCAGCATCACCTTTACGTTGAGAACGGCGCTTGACCAGAACGTTTCCTCCATCTCCTGTCCTACCACGAACAGACCGATCAGGGCAGCAAAATAGTAGTACAGCAGGGAGCGGGGAAAGCTCCACTCGCGCACCGGCTTCAGGGCGGGCACGGGGTACCCCAGCCGCTTGCCAATCAAGCGCGCCAGCCCGTGTGTGATGCCGCTCTGCAGGTAGCTGAACATGACCAGAAACGCCGGCAATACCATTTTGCCAAGCGCAAGGGACTGTTCAAACTGCTCTTTGGTCATAAACGACGGCTTGAAGGCTGCCGCCTCCCGCATGACCGCCTGGAAGTCGACATGCAGGACAAACGTTGCGAGAGCCAAAAAGGAAACGAATCCGAGAAACACCACGCCGGCTCCCGCCGTAATCGCAGACAGCGCCGTCCCGCGCTTGGCGTACATCACGCCCATGACGCCGCCCCACAGCCCGGACAAAAGCGCGATAAAGCCGGTCGTCGGCCCGATCAGCACTCCGCTCAACAAGGCAAAGCCTGTCACGATCCAAATCATGTTCGGGACCGTTCGTCTCATGCCCAACAGCACGAACGGCAGCGGAAGCAATAAGCTGGTTACGACGCCGAGCACCGTGTAGAGGCTGACAAACAGCAGCACCAGCGCGATGGCCAACAGCACGGCGTTCTCCGCCAGTTGTTTGGTTTTTGAAGGCATGGCGACACCTCACTGAAAATCTGGCAATGACAACAAATATGGAAAAAAGAGGGCCACACAATTGTGTCCCCCTTTTGCATTGTGTCAATTATTCAGCCGTGTACTGCAGCAGTGCCACTTGACGTGCACGTTTGATGGCTACGGTCAGCATGCGCTGATACTTCGCAGAAGTGCCGGTTACGCGACGAGGCAGGATTTTGCCGCGCTCGCTGATAAACTTCTTCAGCAGATCGGTGTCTTTGTAGTCGATGTGCTTGATTTTGTTTACCTTGAAGTAGCACACTTTGCGACGCTTGTTCGGACGTCCTTTGCGCGCCATGAAAAGTCCCTCCTTTTGCAGGAAATGTGAAGTTCTACGATTGAACGCAACCTCAAATCAGAACGGCAAGTCATCATCCGAAATGTTGATCGGCTTGCCAGCATTGGCAAAGGGATCTCCAAATGGATCAAAGTCGTCACGTTGGCCGCCGGTCGGTTTCCCGCCGCCAAAGCCGGGATCGTAACCTGCGCCTTCACTGCCACGCCCGCCCAAAAACTGGACGTTTTCCGCCACAACTTCCGTCACGTACACCCGTTTGCCTTCCTTGTTGTCGTAGGAACGCGTCTGAATGCGCCCTTCGACAGCCGCTTGTCTGCCTTTGCGCAGATACGTGGCGCACAAATCGGCCAGTTTCTGCCAGGCGACAATGTTAATGAAGTCGGCTTCCCGCTCGCCCGCCTGATTGGGGCGCGGACGGTTCACCGCGAGGGTAAAGGTGGCAACAGCGACACCGTTTGGCGTATAGCGCAACTCCGGATCTTTCGTCAGGTTTCCGATGAGAATGACTTTATTCATCTTGGGTCCCCCTCTGCCCGCGACGACGATTACTTCTCTTCACGAACAAACAAGTAGCGAATCACGTCGTCGTTAATTTTCATGAGACGCTCTGCTTCCGCAACAGCATCGGGATTCGCCTTGAAGTTCATCAAAACGTAGTAACCCTCACGGAACTTTTTGATCTCATACGCAAGACGACGCTTGCCCATCTCTTGAAGATTGGTCACTTCGCCGCCGAAGTTGGTGACAACTTCCTGGTAACGAGCAACGTTGGCTTTTACTTTCTCCTCTTCAAGGTCTGGACGCAATACGTACATTACTTCGTATTGACGCATACCTTTCACCTCCTTATGGACTTAGCGGCCCTGTACGGGCAAGGAGCGAGTGCAGATAGATAAGCATGGGACATGCACTCCATAAATACTCGCATTTTTGTATTATAGCAAAGCGCCTTCTGAGAGGCAAGGTTGAGTTCTATACGTTGAACCGGAAATGCATGACATCGCCGTCCTGGACGACGTACTCTTTCCCTTCCAGACGGTACTTGCCCTTTTCCCGGGCGGCCGCCACGGAACCGGCTTCCACCAGGTCGTCGTAGGAGATCACCTCGGCGCGGATAAAGCCCCGTTCAAAGTCGCTGTGGATCACTCCCGCTGCCTGCGGGGCCTTGGTGCCCTTGCGGATGGTCCACGCACGCACTTCCTGCACGCCGGCAGTGAAGTAGGTGATCAGTCCCAGCAGGTCGTAGGCGGCGCGAATCAGACGGTCGAGACCGGACTCCTTCAGCCCCAGCTCTTCGAGGAACATCTGCTTGTCTTCGCCTTCCAGCTCGGCGATCTCCGCCTCCACCTTGGCGCTGATCACGACCACCTGCGCCCCTTCCTCTGCTGCCTGCTTGCGCACCGCCTGCACGTGCGGATTGTTGTCGGCGTCAAGAATGCCGTCCTCCGCCACGTTGCACACGTACAGCACCGGCTTGATGGTCAACAGATGCAGATCGCGGATCAGTTTGCGTTCATCCTCGTCCAGCTCCACGCTGCGCGCCGGCTTGCCTTCTTCAAATGCCGCCTTCAGGCGTTCCAGCACGTCCAGCTCCTGCTTCGCCTCTTTGTCGCCCGCTTTTACCTTGCGGCCGATCCGGTCGATGCGCCGTTCGACCGACTCCAGGTCGGCAAAGATCAGCTCCAGGTTGATCGTCTCCATGTCGCTCAGCGGATCGACGCGCCCAGCCACGTGCGTGATGTTTTCGTCCTCAAAACAGCGCACCACGTGAGCGATCGCATCCACCTCGCGAATGTGTCCCAGGAATTGGTTTCCCAATCCTTCGCCCTTGCTGGCCCCTTTGACCAGACCGGCAATGTCCACAAACTCAAATGCCGTCGGAACCACCTTGTTCGGCACCACGATCTCCGTCAGCTTGGTCAGGCGCGGGTCCGGCACCTCGACAATACCCACGTTGGGGTCGATGGTACAGAACGGATAGTTGGCCGATTCGGCGCCCGCCTGCGTGATCGCGTTGAACAAAGTCGACTTGCCTACGTTGGGAAGGCCTACAATGCCACAAGATGCACCCATCTATATACACTCCTTGTTTTCATCCTCATATCCTTTTCAGTATATAGATTTGGCTGAAAGAATACAATTGTCTCCTTGTGGCAGCATATCCCTGCATGCGGTTGCGTCTGTGAGCGTCTTTTACGCTACTTACGTTAGCATCCTGTGCTGGGACAAAAAAAGCTCCCTTTCTTGCGGGACAGGGGCTATTTATACTTGTCCTGTTTGATAAAACCAGTCCTGAACACAACACAAAAATGAAACGCCACTGCTGAATACGAGGGCGCGTGTTACGTCATCATTTACTGTTTTTCATTTTCATCCTTTTGCTGCATAAAAGAACTCAATGGATCTTTGCCAACTCGACCGGACATCATATCGTCAAAAGGGGTATAATCTGTCCTGCTTGGCAGCTTGTTTTTTTTAATCGACTTATAAATCAACCACAGTAATCCTGATGCGATAACGAAGGTAAACAACAACGGGATTACACTCATTTGTTTCACCTTCATCAACCGAAGCTGAAGACAAAGTACATGGCATGGAGTGATGGGCCAAGCGAGCTCCTTTGACGACCTGCTCAGCGGAAAAACGCTAGACGCAGGGAAAAACAGGGGGCACAAGTTTCCTTTCGTCGAAACACCCAGATGTTTGCCCCCTGCCCGCGTCGCGTTTTGAAGCGGACATCATCTACTTCTTTGCTGGGCGTCAAGAGAGCCAGCGGGCCCGATCACCCATGCGCCACCAACTTTGTCTACACACGGAAACTCCCTTCACTGCCGAAGGGAGTTTCTCCTGCACTAATTCTTTTCGTTGACCAGCTTTTCCAGCTCGTTGAGCGTCTCCTCGAAGATCTCCATCGCCTGTTCGATCGGCTTGGAAGTGGACATGTCCACGCCTGCCGCTTTCAACACCTCGATCGGCGGCGCGGAGTTTCCTGCTTCGAGGAAGTTTTTGCGGATGCGGTCGACTGCCGGTTTGCCTTCGTCCAGCACCTGTTTGGCCAGAGCCTGGGAAGCGGCGAAGCTGGTGGAGTATTGGTAGACGTAGTAGCGGTAGTTGAAGAAATGCGGTACACGCGCCCATTCCATGGCGATTTCCTCGTCCGAGACCATGTCCTTGCCGTAGTACTTCTTGTTGAGGTCCAGATAAATCTGCTTGAGCGCTTCGGCGTTGAGCGATTCACCCGCCTGTTCCTTCTCGTGAATCAACCGCTCAAACTCGGCAAACTGGGTCTGTCTGAAAAGCGTGGAGCGGAAGTTCTCCAGGTAGTGATTGAGCAGGTACATTTTCTCTTCCTTGGTCTTGGCCTTTTCGTACATGCTCTTGAACAGCAGCGTTTCGTTCATCGTGGACGCCACTTCCGCCGTAAAGATCGGATAGTTGGACGTGATGTACGGCTGCGTCTTGTTGGTGTAGTACGACTGCATCGCGTGGCCCATTTCGTGGGCAATCGTAAACACGTCGTCCAGCGTGCCCTGGTAGTTGAGCAGCACGTACGGGTGCGTGTCATACGCTCCCCACTGGTACGCCCCGCTGCGCTTGTCGTCGGTGGAGTAGACGTCCACCCAGCCGCCTTCCAGGCCCTCGGCCAGCACCTTCACGTAGTCGTCCCCCAGCGCCTGCAGTCCGTCGATGACCATCTTCTTGCCTTCCTCGTACGGAATGTACTTGTCGTCAGACGGCACGATCGGCACGTAAATGTCGTACATGTGCAATTCCTTGACGCCGAGCATTTTCTTCTTGAGCGCGATGTAGCGGTGCAACAGCGGCAGGTTTTTGTTCACGGTTTCGATCAGTTCGTCGTACACTTTCGTAGGGATGTTGTTGGGCGTCAGGCTGGCCTCCAGCGCAGAGCCGTAATTGCGCGCCTGGGCGTAAAAGTTGTCCGCTTTTACTTTGGCTGCCAGCGTCTGGGCAAAAGTGTCCTGGAAGTCTGTCAGCGCCTGATAGTATGCCTTGAACGCATCTTTCCGCACCCGCGGGTCCTTGCTCTCCAGATAGGAGACGAAGTTGGCCCGCGTCAACTGCACTTCATTCCCCTTTTCGTCCTTGATTTTTGGAAATTTCACGTCCTTGGAGAGCATGCTGTAGATGTTGGTCGGCGAGTTGCCCAGCGGCGACGATTTGGCCAGCAATTCCTCCATCTCTTTGGGCAGCGAGTACGGTTTGGTGCGGATCATGTCCTCCAGCATCATTTTGTACGGCGCCAATTCCTTGGCTTCCAGGAAGCTCTTCATCTTGCTGTCCGGAATGGCGACGATCTCCGGCTGCATCCACGAGGTCTTTTCGGAGACCAGCGTGTTCATTTTTTCCGCCCGGTCGGCCAGCTTTTGCAGTTCGGGATTTGCCGAGTTGACGTCCAGAGCCATGTTGGCGTAGACGTACGCCTTGTCGTTCAAGCGCATCAGCGCACTGTAGTCGTCCAACGCCTGCAGCAGCGATTGCACCGATTGGCCCAGTTTGCCCTGATGCTTGGTAAACGCGTTCGCCAGCGCTTCCACCTTGGCGACGTCCTTCTCCCAGTCCTGAACGGTCGGGTAGATATGATCCAACTTCCATTTGTACTTGTCGGGAATTTCGGCGCGGGATTTGTAAACGGGCGCTTCAGCCGCAGCCGCCACCGCCGCCGTGCTGTACGGGATAAACGGGGAAGATACGGTCGTCAACGCGATCGCCAGCGCCGTCAAAGATGCCAACGCATGCTTTTTCACACAGAATCGCCCCTTTTCTTTATGTTATATCTTTGCTAAATACTGTAATTATATCCCTCCCCCTAAATTCCTTCTTACTAATAAAAATATTTAAAATATTTAATACTATTTATCCAAAGATTTGCATTGTTTGTGAATAAAACTGTGAATAATATTTGGCGCATCGTATGGTTATCCACAGTTTTAGCGGCAAATTCCCGGAAAAACGACCTGGTTGTCCACATTTTTGTGGATAGTATTGTGTATAACTTAATTTCCGCGCAGCGTGACAAACGCCCATACCGCCTCCTCTCCTCTGACATAGCATAGGTAATGAATCCAGGGTAGGAGGTGTTAGCTAGTGGGTATCTTCAACGGCCGCTTCGACGGTTTCGCGCTTGTGCTGGTTCTCTTCATCCTGCTTGTTATCGTTGGTTGTGACTGCGAGTAACGTCCCCGCGCTATCCAAGCTATATAAGGTGTACAACCGTTTGAAGCGAGCATATCCATCCCCGGCATCGCTTCGACAGCGGCTTTGCCTGAATATCGAGAGGGTAACCACACGAGGTGTTGCGCAAGGCCAGACGGCAACCGACCGGGTCCCTTGCCTTTTGCCATCATTGACCAAACGAAAGAGGATGCAACCTGTGACGCGTCGCATCCTCTTTCCTTGTGCTCGCTTGTTCGATTTTGCTGTGCTTGCCATCGTTTTCGCCGACCCGGCATTCCAGCCGTGAACGGTTACGATTCCGGCTGTTCCTCTGCCCGAACCAGCACTTTTTTCATTTTCCGCTCAAATTCCAGACGCGGGATCATCACGCTGTGTTCGCACCCGGTGCATTTGATGCGGATGTCCATGCCCATGCGGATTACTTTCCAGGCGTTTGTCCCACATGGATGGGGCTTTTTCATCTGCACGATGTCCCCCAGGGCAAACTGCTTACGTTCCATGCTTCTCCCTCCTTTTCCTCTTCCCTCTTGTCAGGCTTGTCCTTTTGGCTGGAACACCAACCGCGGATACGGAATCTCGATGCCGCGGGCGTCGAACTCCCGCTTGATCATCGCCCGCAGCTTGCGGCTCACACCGTGATGGGTGTTCGGTTTGCATTCCGCCGTCACGCGCATGATCACTTCCATCGGACCGAAGGCGTGAACGCCAAGCAATTGCGGTTCCGCGACGATATCCGGCACTTCGTCCTGCGCCTTTTTGATGATCTCTTTCAGGACGCGTTCGACGTTGTCCAGATCCTCTTCATAGGCAACCGATACGTCCACGACCGCCAACGTGTTTTGCAGCGAATAGTTGGTCACCTGCGTGATGCTGCCGTTGGGGAAAATGTGAACCTCCCCCGTCCAACTGCGAATCCGGGTGATCCGCAGGCCGATCTCCTGCACCGTACCCGTCATGTTGTTGATCGTGACCACATCGCCCACGGCGAACTGATCTTCAAAAATGATGAAGAAGCCGGTGATCACGTCGCGCACCAGGCTTTGCGCGCCAAACCCGACTGCCAGCCCCAGCACCCCTGCGCTGACCAGCACGGGACGCAGGTCGACGCCCAACTGCTGCAGTGTCAGCAAGATGGCCAAAAAATAGATCGAGTAACGAGCGACGTTGTTCACCAGCACCCGCAGCGTGTCGACCCGCCGCTGCTCGATCTGCAGCTTGCTCCCCCGCCGATGTTGAAACACCCGGTTTACCGCCGCCTGGACGAGCGCCACCACAATGCGGGACAAGATGATAATCAGCAGGATTTTCAGGACGATCGCTCCGATTGTGATCCATGTGTCGGGATTGGTCAGGTAAGCGCTCGCTTGCGCATACAACGTCTCAAACCATCGCTCCTGTTTGGCAATTTCCTCTGTCACGTTTACTGCTCCTTCCTGTTTCCGTGTTCGTCGATTTCGTGGTAGCAGTCGGAAAACAAGCGAAAGTAGCCGCGAATTTCTACATGCTGCCCTTCGATGATTTCTCTGGCCTGCCGGTAATCAGCCAGCGGGAACTCAATGGACAAGGCGCAGCCGGCCGTGATTTCTTTCGGGGTCGGACGAGTGTCAATGTCGATATCGGCATACTCCAGCAGCATCTCCGCCCGCAGTGCCTGCTGGGTGGAATCGAACGCGATCAGTACAGTCTCGCCTTCCACATCGAGCCCCTCCCTCCACTTTTTCTGTTCCCATTGTACCTGTTCGGATACAACCGCGCCAGTTTCCCCGGTTGTAAAGAATTGCTTCTGCGGGTAATGCGTCAAGGCATAGAAATGAAACAGGCCCATCACGCTTTGCCTGTCGTTGTTTCACTATCCAGAGCGTTCAAAACAGCCGCAACCTTTGTATTAGCTGGTATAAAAAAACCCGTCCGGTACTATACTGTGAATACTTTTGGTGTGAACCGCATTCGGTGTTATCGGCCTTGAACGACGCGAGACTTGGGGGTAGTCATGAACCTGTTTGATAGCCAGCGCAAGGACAGCTCCTTGCCACCGTTTACCGTCGAGTATCGAAATGAAACCGCCGCAGATCAGTTGGCTCAACACCTGGCGCAGCGCATCCTCCTGAAAACGCAACGCGACGACATCGTCATCCTCTGCATCGGAACCGACCGTTCTACCGGCGACGCGCTTGGGCCGTTGGTCGGCAGCAAATTGAAAGCCCGCACGCACCACCTGTTGCACGTATACGGAACCCTGGAAGAACCCGTGCACGCCATGAATCTCCGCGAAAAACTGGATGAAATTAACCGGACCCATCCACAGGCACTGCTCATCGCCATCGACGCCTGTCTCGGCCAGTTTAGCAATGTGGGCAATATCAACGTGGCGGACGGGCCCCTGAAGCCAGGCGCCGGCGTAAAAAAGGACCTGCCCTCGGTCGGTACCTTTCACATTACCGGCATCGTCAACGTCGGTGGTTTCATGGAGTATTTCGTCCTGCAAAACACCCGGCTCTACGTGGTCATGCGCATGGCGGAGATTATCGCCAATGCCCTGTTTCAGGCCGCGCTGATTGTTTCCGGGGATCAAAACAAACTGGGCACGGCGCTGCAAGAGTAAGAAACGCTTCAACCATTCTGATAAAAAAAGACTTGTTTCCTTACGGGGAATACAAGTCTTTTTGCTGTTATGACAAGATGGTCAATCGCCGCCTGGCCACATTCACGGTGATCGGCGTAACGCCCGCCATTTCGCCGTCGGCATGCACCACCATTGGTCGTTCCGATTGAATGGTGATGGTAGCGCCGCGAAAAAAGCGAGCCGCCGGATGATGTACATGTTTGCCCGTATAAATCAGCGGAAAGGCCCGAAGCAGGCTCCAGCGGCTGGCGTGGCTGACCACACAGATGTCTGCTCGGCCGTCGTCCGGAACCGCATCTGGACAAATCTGCATCCCTCCACCGTAACTGGATATGTTTGCAACAGCGATCAGCCAGACGTTTTCCAGCGTCTCCTGACGGTCGTCGATCACAACCGTCACCGAGCAGGGCTTGTATGTGAGCAGAACGCGCACAACTGCAAGGAAATAAGCCAGGACTCCCAGCTTGATCTTGTTCAGCCACCGTTTATAGCGCGCCCGGTTTGCCGTTACTGCCACCTGACCGTCCAATCCGGCGCCAACGGAATTTATCGCCACCATTCCGTTGAGCTGGAGCACATCAATCGTTTTGGTTACATTTCCTTGCAAAATCTTCTCCAACGCCTGGAGCGGATCGCGCGGCAAATTGTGTCCGCGGGCAAAGTCGTTCCCCGATCCCGCCGGAATATGGCCAAACGCACAGGCAACCTGCGATTCGTGAATCCCGTTTACCACTTCATTGACCGTTCCGTCACCGCCCACTGCCACAATTCCGGTTACGCTTCCGTTTTGCAGCATGTCCACGGCAAGCTGCTTCGCTTCGCCCGCCATGGACGTCTTACGCACCAAGTACGCGACGTTCCTCTGCCTCAATTCCTCCTCCAGCTGCTTCCATACCATTGCTCCCCTGCCGTTCCCCGAAACGGGATTCACAATGAATCCAAGCATTCTGCCCTCTCCCCCGCGAAGTTACTTGAGTTTATGACTGTATTATCATATGATCCCGTTCATCATCATCATAAAACAAAAACCGAGCATGTTATCAGGGATTCACCCTGACACCGCTCGGCTTTAGCTGGATTAGGAAGTTAATGACCTGCCTGTCTCGATCAATGTTTTCATACCGGACAGAACGATCGGCAATCCCTCTTCCAATACACGGGATGTATTTGGTGCTTCCTCAAACTCGTCGTGCACGACAGTCACCAATGTCACTCCGGCAAACTCAGCATGCGGCTCGATCTCCCAAGTCAAACGTGATGGCTTTTCCTCCGCTGTATCTGCTTGCACAAGCAGTTGCCATGTCATCACCAGCCGACGGGGCGGCTCCACGACGAGAAACTCCCCTTTTGCCTGCAGCTGCCCTTGTGGATTCCATATCTCATACGGACAGCCTGCTTTGAATTCACCTTTAATCATTCCATTATACCAATATTGAGAAGTCAGCGAAGGATTGGTCAGCGCGTTCCAGACCTGTTCCGGATTTGTTTTGATCGCAATGCGGTTAATATGCCTGGGCTTTTGTTCCATGGCGGGTCCACTCTCCATCTCCTTTTTTAGCAGGCTTAATCCCGACACCCACGGTTCGGCGTACTTGCTTACCCACCTGTCGTAGATTTGGCGAATGGCTACAGGGTTCAAGTAGTGGTACTTCTCCCGCCCTACCTTACACGTAGTAAGCAGGCCCGCTTCCTCCAGAATGCGAAGATGCTTCATAACGCCGAATCGGGACATCTGCAGATGAGTGCAGAGATCGTGTAATGTTCGGCCATCCTTTTCATACAACAGGTCCAACAGTGTTCGCCTGCTGGGATCGGCCAGTGCTTTAAATATATCGTCCATATGGAAATGCCTCCATGATGTCCACGAACTAGGCAATGGTAAAACATATCAATAACCATTGACATGTTACCATATAGTAACATATATTAAAAGTGACCATTTGGTCACATATTATGACGCACGGGATGTTCTGCCGGCAACCATCACGTTGCAACTCCTGGGGGTGATTTGGCAGCTGAAACTTGCTTATTTCGTTGCCATTCTGAATGCGGCGGTGATTGGCGTAACGTTTCTGCTTGTCAAACTGACGTTGACCTTCGCTACTCCTCTCGATACGTTGACCTACCGTTTCGCCTTCGCTTTTGCGGTCATGATTGTCCCGGCGATCTTTGGATTCTTCAAACTGGGCTACCGCGGCAAACCGCTGTTTTCCTTGCTGCTGCTGGCCTCCTTATACCCAATCGCTTACTTCGTGCTGCAAACATATGGGCTCCAGCATGCTGCGTCTGCGGAAGGCGGCATCATCAGCGCCATGACGCCAGCCGTCACGATGATATTTGCTTCCGTCTTTTTAAAAGAAACGACCACCTTGATGCAGAAGCTCTCTCTTCTTCTGTCTGCGAGCGGCATTGTGTTCATTTATACCATGAATGGCGCAAGCGACTGGTCGCGGACCACCGGCATCGCCTTGCTCGTTCTCGCATGTGTCACATTAGCCGGGTACAACGTGCTGGCCCGATTGGTCACCAGACATTTCAGTGCTATGGAAATCAGTTTTTTTATGGTGGGGGTCGCATTCGTCTCATTTTTGACTGCATCCCTTGGCATCCATGCTGCGGCAGGAACGATTGATACCTTTGTCGCTCCTCTTTCCAGCGGTGTCTTTATCGCCTTGATCAGCTGTCTTGGCTTGATTCAAGTGGCAACTGCCTATATGGCCAATTTTGTCTTATCCCGGATGGAAGCCGCCAAGATGAGCGTATTCTCCCACTTGTCCACGATTATCGCCATCGGAGCGGGTGCGTTGATCTTGGAGGAGAGCGTTACTTGGAGTCATCTATGCGGCGCTGCCCTGATTATCTCCGGGGTCATTGGAGTGAATATGCCGTGGAATGTTTCTAGCACATCAGCAAAGCAGCTGAAAAAAACAAGCAAAGCGAGGTTATAACGATGCACATTGCCATGATCGCCGGGAGCAACCGGCAAAACGCGACAAGTACAAGTGTGCTTCGATATATCGAAACCATTCTGAAAGCCCGAAACATCCAGGTCTCCTTTATCGATCTGGGGGTTGTGCGGCTGCCGCTCTTTTCCCCCGATGCGAAAGATGTTCACCCGGAAGCAGATTTTATGATCAGATCAGTCAAACAAGCTGACGGCCTCATCCTGGCAACTCCCGAATACCATGGTTCCATCTCCGGTTCGTTGAAGAATGCGCTGGATTATTTGGATAACAGCCACGTAGCGGGCAAGCCGGTATTGACCGTAAGCTCGGCAGGCGGGCGTCTCGGTGTGAGTTCACTTGTCCATTTGCAAAGCATCATCCGGAATCTTCACGGTATTCTAAGTCCGGAATGGATCTCGATCGGGGACGGTCACCCCCTCTTTGATCGGGATGGGGCTCCTCGAGATCCGGAGATATTACAGCGCATTGATCAAGCCGTTGAACAATTTATCGAACTCGTGAGGAAGTTGGGAAACGACACACAACCTAGGAAAGTGATGATGGAATCATGATGACCCCCGCTGAAATCAAAACATACTTGAAAAGAATCGGCATTGAGGACATACAGCCGCCTACCTTGTCTTACCTCACGCAGCTTCACAGAGCGCATGTGGCATCCATCTCCTGGCAAACCATTGATATCGTCGCCGGCAGACCGGCTCCGATCGATCTGGATGAGTGCGTCCGGCTCATGCTGAGTAACCGCAGCGGTTATTGCTTTCACTTGAACGGCGCATTCAGTGTGCTTCTTCGTTCGCTTGGCTTCCGGGTTTTTTGGCATAGAGCCGGCGTCCAGCCTCTGGGGCAGGAACCTCGGATCAATTCCTTTCACCTCGGGTTAACCGTCAGCCTGCCGAATGAAGAGCAACAAGAACAGCGATACATCGTCGATGTGGGATTGGGCGATATGCCCTATGAACCAATCCCGCTGCAGATCGGCACTTACGAACAAGGGCCGCTGCGCTACCAGGTTGAGAGCTCCGGCGTCGTTCAAGGCGGTTGGCGGCTTGTTCATGACCCGAACGCATCGTTTGTCGGTGTAGATTTTGCTCCTGATGACTTGGAGGACCTGGAAGAGTTCAAACCCAAACACGAATTTTACAGCACGTCGCCGGAGTCACCCTGGTATAAGCTGTTTCTTGTTCGGCACAGACACGCCACGGGCAGTAATGAATTGAGAGGCTGTATATGGAACAAGCGGGGAATCGATGGGATTGAGAAAATCGAACTCCGTACAAAATCGCAATGGCTGGAAGTGCTGGGAGATGTGTTTCAGGAGCATTTGGTCAATTATAGCAAGCTGGAGCGTGACGATCTATGGAATCGGGTATGGAACTACCATGAGGAATGGAAAAAAGCGAATCAAAAATAAACGGGGACCAATCCAGTTTCGTTGCAAAAAAACCGTCAGGGATATGTTTCGTTCCCTGACGGTCCTCTATTTGTGGTCATGGTTGCCATGCAATTGCCCGCACGGTTTTCTACACACATATTGACTCTGCATTTATTTGCGGCCAAAGGAATAATTCGTCCACGTTATTTGAAGAAGGTGTCCAACCACTCCACAAGCGGAACACTCACTGCCGCAATTACCAGTGCAGGCAGCATATTGGCGACATTGATTTTCCGCAATTCCAAAATGTTGATGCCGATCGCGATAATCATCAATCCCCCTACCGCCGTTACCTCCGCCAGGATGGCCTCCAGCATCGCCGGGCTGACCAGACTGTTGATTTGTGTGGCCAACAGGGCAATCGTTCCCTGATAGAGAAAGACGGGAATCGCGGAGAAGATGACGCCTATGCCCAATGTCGATGAAAAGATGATCGCCGACAAGCCATCCAGCATAGATTTCGTGTACAAAATGTCGTGGTTGTTGCGCAAACCGCTGTCCAACGAACCCAACACGCCCATGGCACCGATGCAGTACACCAGCGTTGCCGTTACAAACCCGGTAGCGATTGTCCCCTGTCGGTTTCCCCCCATCTTTTTCTCCAGCCATTGGCCCAAGCGATTCAGGTTTTTATCGATGCCCATCAGTTCTCCGATGATCGAGCCCAGCACGATGCTGACAATCATGATCAAAATGTTGTTCGTATCCAGGCTCATTTTCACTCCCAGCACGATAACGGCAAGAGCAATCCCCTGCATCACCGTCTGCCGGATTGATTCCGGGATGCCGGACAACAAGCGCCCCAGCAATGCTCCCGCCGCAATGGCAAGCGTATTTACCAGTGTCCCCAACAAAAACACGTTCTCCACTCCTCTGTGATCGCAGCTTTTGGAAGAACTCCGTTTTGCCATTTCTGTACGCGGTGCTTTTACCGGGGGCTTTTACACAGGGCATTCGAAACAGCCTCTTCTGCACATATGTACAAAGCTGTTTTCACTCTGCCGTTATTCCCTCTTTCGCCTTTCCCTGCAAAGCGCTGCCGCGAAGGCACAGCCGCCTTCTTATGTTCCTCCTCAAGCGTTCTCTCCTTGCTGTTTCATGCCGTTCGCGGAATTTCCATCTGGTTGTTGCCGGTGCAATCATGTCAGAATCTCTGTCTCACCAGGGACTCTGCCGGTCATCACCTGAGCAGGCAACGTGGCCTCTTCCGCCTACGCCGGGTTGAACGCGGACGCAATCTCGCGGACCGCTTCCAGCAGCGCGTCTACGTCTTCCTCCGTATTAAAGACGCCAAAGCTGACCCGCACGGCTCCTCGCTGTTCCGTTCCTGCGGTCTGGTGTCCCAGCGGCGAGCAGTGGTAGCCGGCCCGCGTCGCAATCCCGTACTGCTGATCCAGGATAAAAGACGCCTCCGCAGCATCAACGCCTGCGATGTTAAAGGAAACGACGCCGACTCTTTCCGTTTCAATGCCCGGTCCGTACCATTCCACTCCCGGAATCTCCTGCAGTCCCGATATCGTCCGCTTCGTCAGTTCCCACTCATGTGCACGAATGGCTTCCACGCCTTTTTCCATGACAAACGTCACTCCGGCCAACAGACCAGCCAATCCCGTCGTGTTGACTGTTCCGCTCTCATAGCGGTCCGGCCTGGTCGTCGGCTGTTCGATTGCTTCTGATTGACTGCCTGTCCCTCCGTGGATCAGCGGCTCCAGATCTATTGACTCGTGAACGTACAGGCCGCCGGTCCCCTGGGGCCCGTAAAGTCCCTTGTGTCCGGGGAATGCCAGCATGCCGATGTTCATTTGCTCCACGTCGATCGGCAAGACCCCTGCCGATTGGGACGCGTCCACAAGCAATACGACACCGTGCCGCTTCGCCACTTCCCCCAATTCGGCGACCGGCAGAATCACCCCGGTCAAATTGGAAGCGTGGCTGACCACCAATAGTTTCGTTTTAGGCGTGATCGCCCGATCAAAATCTTCCGCGTGAAACCGTTGGTCGTCTCTCGGTTCCACATAGGTTATTTCCACCTGTTTGGTCCGACGCATGTACTCCAGCGGACGGCGCACGGAGTTGTGCTCAATCGACGATGTGACGACATGGTCCCCTTCTTTCAAAAACCCTTTGATCGCTTGATTCAGCGCCTGGGTCGCATTGAGATAAAAAAAGAGGTTATTCGGGTTTTGAATCCCAAACAACCGAGCCAATTGCACCCGCGTCCGAAACACGGTCTTGCTCGCCTTCATCGCCAACGCGTGCCCGCCTCTGCCCGGATTGGCCGCAAACTCATCAAGCACCTCAGCCATCATTTCCTTTACCCCGGGCGGTTTGGGCCAGGTAGAAGCAGCATTGTCCAGGTAAATGATCCGCATTGCTTCCTCCTTATGGGGTTACTCCACATACAAAATGTCCAATATGCGCTGCAAGTCTTCCTGCGAGTAGAAGTCGATCTCGATTTTCCCCCGTTTGGTTCCCTTTTTAATCTTCACCGATGTGCCAAGACGGCTGCGCAAACGTTCCTCCAGTTCCATGAGCTGGGGTTCCTTTTTGGGCTTTTTCTTCTTCGGTGTTTCACGTGAAACATTCAGTTGTTTCACCATTTCCTCCAACTGCCGCACACTCAATCCCTTTTTGACGACATCATTGGCAAGCTGGAGTTGTACCGTTTCCTTTTCCACGGACAACAATGCACGGGCATGTCCCATCGACAGCTCTGACGCTGACACCATTTCGCGAATCTTTTTGGGCAGCTGCAGCAGGCGCAGCATATTGGCCACGTGCGGTCTGCTCTTGCCGATCTTTTGGGCCAACTGTTCCTGCGTATACGAATGATGAGCGATCAGCTTTTCGTACGCTTCCGCTTCTTCGAGCGGATTCAGGTCTTCCCGCTGAAGGTTTTCGATCAGGGCAATCTCCATCAACTGTTGGTCGGAGTACGCCTTGACCACGGCGGGCACTTTTTTCAATCCGACCGATTTGGCTGCCCGCAATCGCCGTTCTCCCGCCACCAATTCATAGCCTTTGATGCTTTTTCGCACAATCAGCGGCTGAATGATACCGTGTTCCTTGATCGACTGAGCCAGTTCTTCGATCGCTGTCGGTTCAAACTCTTTCCGTGGTTGATACGGGTTGGGACGAATATCTCCGACGGCGATCTCCGTTACGCTCTCACCCTCTTCAATGAGATTGGACGTGATCAACGCGTTCAAACCTTTCCCTAAGCCCCTGCTCATACCCCTACCACTTCCTTCGCCAAGTCGGTATACACTTCCGCTCCGCGAGAGCGCGGATCATACGTGATAATCGCCTGTCCGTGCGACGGCGCTTCACTCAAGCGCACATTGCGGGGAATAATCGTCTTGTACACCTTTTCCTGAAAGTACTTCTTCACTTCTTCAATTACCTGCAGTCCCAGGTTGGTACGCGCATCCAGCATGGTCAGAACGACGCCTTCGATCGTCAGCTGAGAGTTCAAATGTTTCTGAACCAGGCGGATCGTGTTCAGCAGTTGGCTCAATCCTTCCAGCGCATAGTACTCACACTGGATCGGAATCAGCACCGAATCCGCCGCCGTCAGGGAATTCACCGTCAGGATTCCGAGCGAAGGCGGACAATCGATAATGACGTAATCGTATTTGTCTTTGACGACTTCCAGTGCCTTTTTTAACCGAACCTCACGCGAGATGGTTGGGACGAGCTCAATTTCCGCACCGGCCAATTGAATGGTAGCAGGGATGATCATCAGACCATTGATGTCAGTGGGCAACGTGGCATCTACGGGGCTGACATCATTGATGAGCACGTCGTAGATACAGTAGCGCACATCCGCTTTGTTCACACCAATCCCGCTGGTTGCGTTCCCCTGCGGATCAATGTCCACCAGCAGCACTTTCTTTCCCAACGTAGCCAAACAAGCGCTGAGGTTGACGGACGTGGTCGTCTTTCCTACGCCACCTTTCTGGTTTGCTACCGCAATGATTTTACCCAACTTCTCCACCTCATTTTTACACCATTCTACTAACCATGTTACCAGATTTAATCCAGAGTCGTACGCTGGAATTTAGAATTGAAACATTTTTCCACCCAAGGGCCCGAAGTGCCTCTTCGTCCTCCCAAATCATCAAAATGGGACGAGAGCCAAAAAGAAAGGCGGCTGTTGTCCGCCACCGTGTTCCTGCTTTACGGAACGATTCGATCATCGTGTCCTTTCCCCATTGGAAATCCGTGTGTACCTCTATTAGGTCTATTTCCCTTCCATCCGTTTGGGAATGCGAATAGTAAATTGATAGTATTCCTCGTGGTCCTCTTCATTCGTCTCGACTGCCAGACCGGTCTGCAGCACCATGTCAATGGACTGACGCACCGTGTTGATAGCGATGCGCGCATCCCGGGAAAAAGCTTTCCACTTGGGCTTTGCCTCTTTTTCCTGTTTGGGTTGTTCTGCTGCCTCCAGGAGCTGCTTTACCCGCGTCTCCGTCTGCTTGACGTTCCATTCCCGCTCCAGAATTTCCTGCAGGACTTTGCGCTGCAAATCGGCATTCTTCAACGGAATCAAAGCGCGCGCGTGTCTCTCCGTCACTTTTCGGGTGAGCAGGGCATCCTGAATCTCCTGCGGCAAATGGAGCAGCCGCAGCTTGTTGGCGATGGTGGACTGCCCTTTGCCCAAACGCTGCGCCAGGCTTTCCTGCGTCAGGTTGTGCAGGTCAATCAGCTTCTGATACGCGATGGCTTCTTCAATGGCCGTCAAGCCTTCGCGCTGCAGGTTTTCAATCAAGGCGATCGAAGCTGTCTGGGTATCGTTAAAATCCTTGATAATTGCCGGAATACGCTCCATCCCCAGCTTTTTCGTCGCACGCCAACGCCGCTCCCCAGCGATCAACTCGTATCGGTTGTTTCGCAAGCGAACGACAATCGGTTGAATCAATCCATGCGTGCGGATGGTTTGGCACAGTTCATCGATTTTTTCGTCATCAAATACCGTCCGAGGCTGATATGGATTGGGTACGATTTCATCAACGGGTATTTGTCGTATTTCTTCATTGTCTGTTTTGTCCGTCAACCCGAAAATGCGAGAAAATGAATCTTTAACTGCCATGGTTTGCATCCCCCACTTCCAACCGTTCCATCAGCCGCTGTGCTAAACAAGACGTGACGATTCCCTGGTTGACAAAACTTCCGCCTGAGCCGTTCGACGCAGCCGTCATCATTATTGGATTTCGGAACATTTTCTTCCCGTATCGGTCTGGCGAGCTCACACGTTGCTGGGTTGGGTGATACGGTCGAAAGAAAAACTTTTGATCGTCTGATCGTCGCTTTTTAAAGCTGTCGATCCTTCTATTGTGAATGGTTCATCCTGCTGTTTCAGGCTGCGCATCACTGAAGCATTTGCGTGTTGAAACAGGAAGAACACCTGCTGGAGTAGTCCTTCCAAGAATGATCATGCTTCATCAGCCAAGCGTATATCTACTGCTCCAGGCAAATCATCGTGACGTGTGTTTATCTTTTTTCTGAAACAGCAAAACAGTCGACGTCGTCTCTGTGATGCAGTCGAGTGCTTTTCCTGCGGATTTTTTACCAAATCGTTGACGCCGTGGCACATGCGTATCTGTCTTACAGTCTTCTTCTTTCCTAATTATTCTGCACGGTCCGTTTAATTCCTGCTGCGGAAACGTGTTTCACGTGAAACATCAATTACTGTCTTGCTTGTTACCTTCCTGTTCCTGATGTTCGTATTCATAATCGTCATCTCCTGGCTCCTGCCGGCTCCGGAAGTTGAACAAATGGGGGAACAAGCGGTGGAAATCAAGCGTCAGATAAGCAAAAAATGCCGCAATGATTGCCGTGATGTACATGCCGGCACTGAACATCAAACCGATGGCCGAAGCCACCCACATGCCCGCCGCCGTCGTCAGCCCTTTAACCGTACCGTTAAACTTGATAATCGCCCCTGCGCCCAAAAAGCCCATGCCGGTAACCACCTGGGCGGCTACGCGGCCTGGATCGTTGTTTACACCACTGCTCGAAAAGCCGTAGATGGAAGCAAGTCCAAACAGGCATGAACCGAAGCAGACGAGACTGTACGTGCGGAATCCTGCTCCCCGCTGCCGATTGGCTCCTCTGATGAAACGCTCTCGTTCCAATCCCATAATGGCTCCGGTCACAAACGCCAAAAACAGTCGAAGCAAAATCGTAGGCAGTTCCGGCGGGAAAAAAGTTGCATGAAGCGTATCCATTTCCCTCTCAACCTCCCGTTCATGCTATCGTCTCTTGCGAAAAAAGACTGCTTTCTTTGAAAGTATGCGGACTAATCGGCTTTTATCAATGAACGGCTGTCCGCTTTAAAAAAGCACTGGCGGCTCACTGGGCCAAACATGTTTTTTTCAGTACAGGCGGAGGCGATTCCGGTGTCCCCAACGGTGTTCCCAAGCCTGCCAGCAGACAGATTCGATTCGGCTGATTCTTCACCATGCGTTTGCCGCTTGGGCAGCTTGCAATCATTCCCCTCTGCCAAAAAAGGGCCACAGCGTTGTGCCATAGCCCTCTGGTCTCCAATAACGTCGGTGATCCCGCAGCCGCCCCGCTGCCGCCTGCTTCTACAGCAGCGGTTTTTTGGCAGGGGTGCCCGGCTTGCGCGGATAACCTTTCGGGGTGGCGCCCAGTTTTTCAATGATGACGATGTTGCGCTCCCCCGCTTCCTCCACCAGTTGAAACGTCTCTACTTTTTTCGTCTTGCCGCCCAGGGTCTTGATTGCCTTTTTCGCCTCGTTCAGTTCCGGCGAGATATCGGCTCCCTTCAACGCGATGAAATGACCGCCGACGCGGGCGAACGGCAGGCAATACTCGGCCAGCACGTTCAGACGAGCGACCGCGCGGGCCACCACGAGATCAAACGACTCCCGATACGCCGCTTCCTGTCCGCGCTCCTCCGCCCGGCCGTGGACCGGATATACGTCTTCCAGACCAAGTTCGGCGGCAACGTGATTCAAAAAGGTCATCCGTTTGTTCAGCGAGTCAATGATGGTCATCTTGAGATGAGGAAAGCAGATTTTCAACGGGATGCTGGGAAATCCCGCCCCTCCGCCGATGTCTGCCACAGACTCCACCTGATCAAAGGAAAAGTAGAAGGCAGGCGTAATCGAGTCGTAAAAATGCTTCACGTACACCTGTCCTTCTTCGGTAATCGCAGTCAGGTTCATTTTTTCATTCCACTCCACCAGCAGGCGGTAGTACGCGTCAAACTGCTCCAACTGGCGGGCGGACAGCACGATGCCCTTTGCTGCCAGCGCCTCGGCAAATTGCTCCTTGTTCATGCCTTCGTCTCCTTACTCGGCCGTTCTCACGCGATTGTACTGCTCCAGATATATCATCAATACGGAGATGTCTGCCGGGTTTACGCCGGATATGCGGGATGCCTGCCCGATATTCAGCGGACGGACTTTGCTCATTTTTTCCTGCGCTTCTTTGGACAAGCCGGAGATTTGATGGTAATCAATGTCGTCCGGAATACGGCGTTCCTCCATCTTTTTCATCCGTTCCACCTGCTGCAGCGACTTGCGGATGTAGCCGTCGTACTTGATTTGGATTTCCACCTGCTCTGCCACATCTTCCGGCACTGGTTCCGAAGTCGGCACCATTTGGATGATGTGCTGATAGGTGATTTCCGGACGGCGGAGCAGTTGGGCCAGATCGGTCACTTCCGTCAATTCCGGTGTACCGGCCGCGCGCAGCACTTCCTGCACGTGCGGCATATCCGGACGGACGCGGGTGTTCATGATTCGTTCCTTTTCCTTCTCGATCAGTTCCCGTTTGCGGCAGAACTTGCGATAGCGCTCTTCGCTGATCAGGCCGATCTCGTAACCGATGTCGGTCAGGCGCAGGTCAGCGTTGTCGTGTCGCAGCAGCAGCCGGTATTCTGCCCGGGAAGTGAGCAGCCGGTACGGTTCATTGGTTCCTTTGGTCACCAGGTCGTCGATCAACACCCCGATGTACGCCTGTTCCCGCCCCAAAATGATCGGCGGTTTTCCCTGTACTTTTCGCGCTGCGTTAATCCCGGCCATCAAGCCTTGGCCGGCTGCCTCTTCATAGCCGGACGTACCGTTGATCTGACCGGCTGTGAACAGCCCTTCCACCAGTTTGGTTTCCAACGACGGCCACAGCTGTGTCGGCACAATCGCGTCGTACTCGATGGCGTACCCCGGCCGCATCATTTTTACATTTTCCAGGCCGGCCATGGAACGCAGCATGGCCAACTGCACGTCTTCCGGCAAGCTGGTGGACATCCCCTGCACGTACATCTCTTCGGTGTGACGTCCCTCCGGCTCCAGGAACACCTGGTGCCGCGGCTTGTCGCTGAAACGCACCACCTTGTCCTCGATGGACGGACAATAGCGCGGCCCCGTTCCCTCGATGATGCCGGAGTACATCGGCGCGCGATGCAGGTTGTTGTTGATCATCCGGTGTGTTTCTTCATTGGTATAGGTCAGCCAGCACGGCAGTTGATCCATGATAAACTCGGTGGTCTCGTACGAAAACGCGCGCGGCACGGTGTCGCCGGGCTGAATCTCCATCTTGGAGAAGTCGACGCTGCTCTTGTGCACACGCGGCGGCGTCCCGGTCTTGAAGCGAACCATCTCAAAGCCCAATTCCTGCAGATGATAGGCGAGACGGATCGACGGCCGCATGTTGTTTGGACCGCTTTCGTACTGGAGATCGCCCAGAATGATTTTCCCGCGCAGATACGTTCCGGTGGTCAGGACAACCGCTTTCGCCGAATAGCGGGCTCCCGTCTGCGTAATCACCCCTTCGCAGACGCCGTTGTTGACGATCAGCTCATCCACCATCGCCTGACGCAGGACCAGGTTGGGAGTCTGCTCAATCGTGTGTTTCATCTGATGCTGATAGGCAAATTTGTCTGCCTGCGCGCGCAGGGCGTGAACAGCCGGACCTTTGCCCGTGTTCAGCATCCGCATCTGAATGTGCGTTTTGTCTGTATTTTTGCCCATCTCTCCGCCCAAGGCGTCGATTTCGCGTACGACATGCCCCTTGGCCGGCCCGCCGACAGACGGGTTGCACGGCATAAAGGCAACCGCATCCAGGTTAATGGTCAACAGCAGCGTGCTGCATCCCATGCGCGCCGCCGCCAACGCTGCCTCGCAGCCGGCATGACCCGCACCAATTACTATGACGTCATACGATTCCGCTTCGTAGGTTGCGTTCATGGTTTTCCTCCTTACTCTCCAGTATGGGCGCACTCTCTTGTTTTTTCACTTGCCCAGACAAAACTGGGAGAATATCTGGTCGATCAAATCTTCGCCCACACTCTCTCCGATCACTTCGCCGAGCAATTCCCACGCCTTTTTGATGTCGATCTGCACCATATCGATCGGCATCAGGTTGTCGATGCCGCTGATCGCATCGTCAATGGCCTGTTCCGCCTGGCGCAGCAGTTGAATATGACGGGCGTTGCTCACGTAGGTCAGGTCGTCCTGCTGTACGCGGCCGCTAAAAAAGAGATCGGCAATCGCCTGCTCAAGCTGATCAATGCCTGTCTCCTCCCTGGCCGAGGTCAGGATGAGCGGCCGATTGGGGAAGTGCCGTCTCACTTCATCCAGGTCGATGCGTTGCGGCAGGTCCACCTTGTTGATGATGACGATCACCTGGAATCCTTTGGCCGCGTCAAAAATGGCGTAGTCGTCAGGCGTGAGCGACTCGTTGTAATTGAGCACCAGCAGCACGAGATCGGCTTGCTGCAGCAGTTGCCGCGACTTTTCCACGCCGATCTTTTCCACGATGTCCTCCGTCTCGCGAATGCCGGCTGTATCAATCAAGCGCAGCGGCACGCCGCGCACATTCACGTATTCCTCGATGACGTCCCGGGTCGTGCCCGCCACGTCGGTGACGATCGCCTTTTCCTCCTGCACCAGGCTGTTCAAGAGCGACGATTTGCCGACATTGGGCCGGCCGATAATCGCCGTGGACAGCCCCTCGCGCAGGATCTTTCCTTGTCGGGCCGTCTGCAGCAGTCGGCCGATCTCCTGTTTGACCTCTGTGCATTTTTCGCGCAAAAAGTTCTGCGTTACTTCTTCCACATCGTGCTCCGGGTAGTCCAGTGTCACCTCGATGTGGGCCATGGCCTCAATCAGGTTTTGCCGCAGCTTGCGAATCAGCTGGGACAGTTTCCCCTCCACCTGGTTGAGCGCTACTTTCATTGCCTTGTCCGTCTTGGCGCGGATCAGGTCAATCACCGCTTCGGCCTGGGACAAATCGATGCGTCCGTTCAAAAACGCTCTCTTCGTAAACTCCCCGGGCTCCGCCAGGCGAGCACCGTTGTCCAGTATCAGCTCCAGTACCCGTTCCACGGACACGATCCCGCCGTGGCAGTTCACCTCCACCACGTCCTCCCGCGTAAACGTCCGCGGTGCACGCATCACCGAGACCAGCACTTCTTCCACTCGCTCGCCGGTCTGTGGATCGTACAGATGTCCGTAATGAATCGTGTGGCTGTCCACAGTGGACAACTTCCGCTTGCCCCGGTATATCTTATCCACAACTTCGATTGCGTCCGGGCCACTGACGCGAATCACCGCAATCCCGCCCTCCCCCATGGGGGTCGCAACCGCTGCGATGGTGTCAAATTCCACGCTGTTTCACCTCAAGCTTTCCGCTGACGAATCAGTACTAACTTCTTAGCATAGCAGAACCACCTGCAAAAATCCAAGCACGAAACGCTTTGCTCACCCTTTTCGAAGAATCATCCACATCTGGACATGCCGTTCCCCTGTTCTGTACTACACGCGAGATTTCCTGCCCGGCACGTTATCCACAGTATGGTCGACTGAAACGGCATCCAATCGCACTATCCACAGGCGCATCATCCTTCATGAAATCGAGAAAACAAAAAAAAGACCCTCACAACAAGAATCTGCATTCTTATTGCAAGGGGATAGAGTAATACATCAGCCAATACGAGTTCTACGTTGGACACCGCTTTTCATCTGTACGTTCGTGCGGTTCCGCCGACAGTTGTTCCGCAGCTTGAGCCTGCAACACTTCAACAGCTTGGCTTCCCCGATATGGACTCAACTCTTTCACAATGATTTCCATATGTTCAAATGATAAATTTCTTTCATTCATGCGATGATATTCAATAAAAAGACCGATACAGGCGGCCACCTTCGCGAAGGAGCCTAATTGCCGATAATAGCTGATGCTTTTCAACAGGGTATCGAATCCTTCCGTAATCTGTCCGATCGAGATCTGACATTTTCCTTTTTGCAAATGATACTTGGCTGTTTGTTTGATCCGTTGCGGGTGAGAGGTGATGTCGGCAGGAAAAAACTGATCTTCAGCAGCGATAAGTTCTTTCATCAAGTCGTTTCTGCCGGTCTCCAGGCAGACGTCCAGAAGATCGGTGACAACGTTGATGCGCCCGTCGCGTTCTGCTTCCTGCAGGCACTCTTGATAAAGAGCAATCGCTTCTTCGTGCTGTCCTTTTTTTGCGTAAAGCAGAGCCCGAAGATGTTTTTTGCGGAAGTCCGCAAATTTGCTGTTTTCGTACTCTTTCAAGTACACCTCGGCAAGTACGAGATCACCCAGGTCAAGATATGAATTGACGATGGCGATCAAAGCGGAGGCTTTTTGCCTGCTGTCTTCGTGATCTTCCCGAATGCATTTGCTGCACAATTCAATGCAATCGTAATAATGGTCCAAAACGTAGGCATGTACGCCCAGTCGAAAATACGCCGCAATCCGCTCTGCCGGCTGAAGCCATTCAAGGTAATGCAGCATTTCTTTTCCTCTTTGATACGTTTCTTCCAAGCGAGCGAATTCGTCCCGCTCAAGTAAGTACCGCTCATAAAGCCCCTTCGCCAAGTAATAGGGAATCCCATTCTTTCTGGTATATTCAATGAGCACATCGTACAATACCAGTTTTATGGCAGGATCGTCCGTACCATTTGCCGTTTGGAAAAGGTGGTCGAGAGCAAGAAATGTTTGCATTTTGGGGGTGTCCAGCAATTTTTGGGCTGCCTTTTCGATGACGGTTTTGTTATTGTGTGCGATGGCTTCTTGGAGCAGGAACTTCAATGTTTCCGCCCGTTCTGTTACATCCAGATACGTACTGATTACCAATCCGTAGGGAATATGTAATGCGTTCCCGATCTTTTTCCAGGTGGCAAAGCTGGGCCGTTTTGTTTCCCCGGATTCAATCCGAGACAGGACGCTCCTGCTGACGCCTGCCCGTTCCGCCAGTTCATCAACCGTGATATTTTCCTGATACCTGTATCTGAGAAGCACATCTGCAAAGTCTCCAAACCCCATGGCAGAAGCCCCCTAGTTAAACGTTAGGAATTTTTCCCATGCATTGCTTACAAGCGTGTACTCCCATACTTACTGGCGGGAAACGTTCTCTACTTTCCTTATCGGTTATCATCCTTCGTCTTCTAATGTTTTACGCAAAAAAAGTGAAAAGGGAGTCACGGCGAACAAATGTAAGTCAATGCTGCTACCATGCCGTCTGTCACCCGGGCGACTTGCCGGGCATAAAAAAAGAAGCCTACCGGGAGGCTTCTTTAGGCGCGATCACGATGCAGCGGTTGGGTTCGTCCCCTTCGCTGTAGGTGACCACATCCGCTCGCTTTTGCAAAAACGAGTGAATCACTTTCCGTTCCGCAGCCGACATCGGTTCCAGCCGGACGGAGCGCTTGGTGGCGACAGCCTTCCTGGCCACCCGCTCGGCCAGCTGCTCCAGCGTTTCCTTGCGGCGCGTGCGGTAGTTTTCAGCATCGAGAATGATGCGGACGTGCTTGTCCGCATGGCGGTTTGCTACGACATTTACGAGATACTGTAGAGAGTCTAAGGTCTGTCCCCTGCGGCCGATAATGATTCCCAGGTTGGTCCCCTGTATGTCAAACAGGACGCCGTCTTCCCCGGGACGCGTTTCCACACGAGCGTCCACGTTCATGTTGGCCAGCACATCCTGCAGAAATGCGAGGCCCTGATCCACCGGATCGACATTGACCTCCACTTCCACCTTGGCGTCCCGCGAACCGAACAGTCCAAACAATCCCCTGCTCGGCTCCTCCAGGACGCGCACGCTCACCTTGTCGCGTGTGACGCCCAGTTCTTCCAAGGCCTTACGCACAGCATCGTCAATGGTTTTTGCCGCAGCTACCACCTTTTTCACTTGGAGGTTCCCTCCTTAGGACGCGGCGCTTTGGGCGCTTTGTTTGTATCGCGATACAGGAAATACGTCTGCACAATCGTAAACAGGTTGCCGTACACCCAGTACAGGGAGAGCGCGGACGGCAACGTCACGGCGATCGCCAGAATCATCAGCGGCATCATGATGGTCATCAGCTGCATCTGCGGATTGTTCTGCACCGCCGATCCCATCATCTTGGACTGCAGATACGTGGTAATCGCCGCCACGATCGGCAGGATGTAGTACGGGTCCTTTTCCCCCAGCGACATCCACAGGAAGGTGTGGTTCTTGATTTCTTCCGTACGGATAATCGCGTGGTAAAACGCAATCAGAATCGGCATCTGCACCAACAGCGGCAGACATCCGGCCAGCGGATTTACGTTGTGCTTCTGGAACAGCACAAGCGTTTCCTGCTGGGCCTTTTGCGGATCGTTTTTGTACTTCTCGCGGATTTTTTGCAGTTCCGGCTGAAGCTCCTGCATTTTCTTGGAACTCTTGATCTGTTTGACCATCAGCGGCAGCACGAGCAGGCGGATGATGATGGTGGCCACCAAAATCCCCAAACCGTAACTGCCCCCCAGTACCACTGCACTCTCTTTGATGAGCCAGGACAGCGGCCAAACAAAATACTTGTCCCATATGCCGGTGGCGTCAGGACCGATCGGCGCAGCGGCCTGAGGGTTGCAGCCCGACAGAATCAGTACCAGCAGGGCCAGCATGGATATGCTGAGGATGCGTCTTCTCAAAGGATGGTCCTCCTTTTCCCTGATTCGGTTGTTCACGTAGTTACGAATGGCGTTGATCCGGCACAGGATCAAATCCGCCCGGATGAAACGGGTGGCACTTCAACAGGCGGCGCAGAGCCAACCAGCCCCCCTTCCACGCCCCGAAGCGGCGAATGGCCTCGATCGCGTAGTGCGAGCAGGTGGGCGCAAACCGGCATGTAGGCGGTTTCAACGGGGACAGAAACAGTTGGTATCCGCGGATCAGCCATATCATTAAGCGCGCCATTACCGTTTCACCCTCTTTTTTGGTTATGTACGGGTGTATGTCTGATCACCTTGGCTCGTTTCATCACGTGCAGGAGCGATTGTTCAATCGCGTCCAGTGTCATCGCTTCCACGCCGGGTCGAGCGATGATGACCAGATCCACGTCCGGCGGGATGACGCCTTCCAATCGGCGCACCGCTTCGCGGATCAACCGCTTGACCCGGTTCCGGATCACGGCGTTGCCGATTTTTTTGCTGACGGAAATCCCGGCACGAAACACGGCTTGTCCCTCCTGTTTGGCACAATACAGGACAAACTGTTTGTTTGCCGCCGAGTTTCCCTTTTGAAACACTGCCTGGAAGTGCTCATTTTTTCTGAGCCGATGCGAACGATGCAAGGTAAACATCCCCTAACATCATAATTATAGTAGAAAACGTATGCAGCATCTACCAGTATATCCTGGTTTCGCCCACTTTTTTCCCCGTCCGGCCGATCCTCCCGCGCGCGCACAGATGTTTTGCGTCCAGCCCCCGCGCAGATACATCGTCCAGACAGGCCCAAGAAAAAAGCCGGTCCCATCCCTCTCGCGTTTCAATGTCCGTACTCCTCCCGGTCGTCCCTAAAACCCTCTCCCGCTCGGCCATACCAGCGGTGATCCGGTCGAGCGCGTTCTCTCCGGGCAGTTCCTCTCAAGGAGCGGCACCGATCGGCGCCAGTTGCGGACACAGGTCCTGCGGTCAAGTGATGTCCCGACTGATACTCATCACAATACAAAAAAGGCCACTGTAGCTGTGGCCTATGCGGAAAGCACTTTTCTACCTTTACGACGACGGGCTGCCAAGACCTTACGGCCGTTTTTCGTGCTCATACGCTTGCGGAACCCGTGGTCCTTTTTGCGTTTGCGATTATTTGGATTAAACGTTGGTTTCATTCCTATACACCTCCGTCCTCAAAAGGCATTCTTTCGCATTATAAAGAGATTTGCCTAAAAAGTCAAGCAGACCGGCCAGCGCCGTCAAAAGGGAAATTATCCCCACAAAACTATTTCCCGTCCTGTGGATATCATTTTATCCACACTCGCAGATTTCGACAAGGTTATCTACAGCTTGTACACAAAATATAGGGGTGTGAATATGTCCCCAATACCAGTGGTTGTGTTTGTGGATAAGTGCGAAAAAACCATTGATACCGTGCCTTTTATCTGTTATTATGTTTTTGTTTTGGAACGTGTATAACTCCATTGGGACAATCAGATTTTCCACAGCATGTGGATAAGTTTGTGGACAGCTTTCCTCAGTTGTGAATGATTGTATTCACAATGATGCGAATAACGTCTACTTTTTTTCGCTTCTCTGCGCGAAATCCCTATTTTTCGACTATATTTTATCCACAGTCGACACGCTGTACTTGTGTTGAACATTTATCCTATTGGTCATCCGCCATTCTGAATCTTTTCATTCATCATTTCATATTCGTTTGCCTGAAAGGAGGGATTCCGGTTGGATGCAGCGATTAGCGAGCTCTGGCGAAAGGTACTCGCCAAAATAGAAAAATCGCTCAGCAAACCAAGTTTTGATACCTGGCTCAAGGCGACCAAAGCGAGCACACTGGAGGAGGACGCGCTGATTGTCATAGCGCCCAACGACTTCGCCAGGGACTGGCTGGAAACTCGCTACTCTCAATTGATCACCGATACACTCTATGAGGTTACCGGCGTAAATATGAAAGTGATTTTCGTCGTCCAGCAAAATACGGACGGCGCCTTTGCCGAAGAACAGCCGGCCCCCCGAGTGAAAGTATCCGCTCCTCCAGCCAACACCGATGACCAGCCTCCCAGCATCCTGAATCCCAAGTACACGTTTGACACGTTCGTCATCGGTTCCGGAAACCGGTTTGCCCACGCTGCATCGCTCGCCGTGGCAGAAGCGCCGGCCAAGGCGTACAACCCGCTGTTCATCTACGGAGGAGTCGGATTGGGGAAGACTCACTTGATGCACGCCATTGGCCATTACGTGATTCAGCACAATCCCTCAGCCAAAGTGGTGTATCTATCGTCGGAAAAGTTTACCAATGAGTTTATCAACTCGATCCGGGACAACAAGACTGTTGAATTTCGCAACAAATACCGCAGCGTCGACGTGCTGTTGATCGACGACATTCAGTTTTTGGCCGGCAAGGAGCAGACGCAGGAAGAGTTCTTCCATACGTTTAACGCGCTGCACGAGGAGAGCAAGCAGATTGTCATCTCCTCCGACCGTCCGCCGAAAGAGATCCCCACGCTGGAGGATCGCCTTCGCTCCCGCTTCGAATGGGGACTGATCACGGACATCCAGCCTCCTGATTTGGAAACGCGGATTGCCATCCTGCGAAAAAAGGCCAAAGCGGAAAACCTGGACATCCCCAACGAAGTCATGATTTACATCGCCAACCAGATCGACAGCAACATCCGCGAGCTGGAAGGCGCACTGATTCGCGTCGTGGCGTACTCGTCCCTGATCAACCGCGACATCGACACCCATCTGGCGGCGGAAGCGCTGAAAGACATCATCCCGTCTTCCCGTCCGCGGGTGATCACGATCATGGACATCCAGCGCGCAGTCGGCGAAGCGTTCAACCTCAAGCTGGAAGACTTCAAGGCGAAAAAGCGGACCAAATCGGTAGCGTTTCCACGACAGATCGCGATGTATCTGTCCCGCGAGCTGACGGACGCCTCGCTGCCCAAAATCGGCGACGAGTTTGGCGGCCGCGACCATACGACGGTCATTCACGCGCACGAAAAGATTTCCAGAGCGCTTGCGACCGATCCGCAGCTCCAGACGACGATCCAATCGTTGATCGAAAAGCTGAAAGCCAACCACTAACCTGTGAATTGTGAATAACGCCAAAAGCCTATACACAACTTACCCACATGTGTATAGGCTATCTTTTACGTCAGAATTGGGGATATCCACAAACCCACAGGGCCTAGTACTACTCCTGTTAAAAAGATAGATCCTAATAAGATATGAAAGAGACACGGGCATTATGCACAGCAGGCCCAAAACGAGATGGCAGGAAAAAGGGAGGTTTACGGTGATGCACATTACCGTTCAACGCGACAGACTGGTGAACGCCGTTTCGCACGTCAGCAAGGCAGTATCCAGTCGGACGACGATTCCGATCCTGACCGGGATCAAGATGAGAGCGGATGAAGAGGGACTGACGCTGACCGCAAGTGATTCCGACGTCTCCATTGAAGTGCTCATCCCCACGGAGGAAGGAGACGAATGGGGGGTAACTGTTCACCAGCCGGGAAGCATTGTGCTGACTGCTCGCATTTTCAGCGAAATTGTACGAAAACTGCCGAGCAATGAAATTCACATCATGGTGGATGACCGTCTGGTGACGCAAATCCGTTCCGGCCAAGCGGAATTCACGATCAACGGGATGGACGCAAACGAATTTCCGCAGCTGCCGCAGCTGGAAGAGGACAAGGTGTTCAGCGTGCCGGGCGATTTGTTGAAAGCGATGATTCGCCAGACTGTGTTTGCCGTGTCCACGTCTGAAATGCGGCCGATTCTGACCGGATTGATGTGGTCGCTGGACCGCGGCCAATTGAAATTTGTCGCGACTGACAGCCACCGGCTGGCCAGCCGCACGGCGATGGTGGAGTGCCCGGAAGAGCTTTCCTTCCACAATGTGGTCGTACCGGGTAAAAGCTGCAACGAATTGGTCAAAATATTGGATGATGACCAACATCCGGTCGACATCGTCGTGGCTGACAACCAGATCCTGGTGAAGTCGAAGCACATTTTGTTCTACTCCCGTCTGCTGGAAGGGACGTATCCGGACACGTCCCGGATCATCCCGCAAGGCTGCAAGACGGAAATCACGGTCAGCACAAAGGAATTCCTGCAGTCGATCGAGCGCGCATCCCTGTTGAGCCGCGAGGGCAAATCCAACGTGGTGCGCCTGATGACACTGCCGGACGGCAGCGTGGAGATCACCTCCAACGCGCCGGAGATCGGGAAGGTGACGGAGATTGTCGCGCCTAAGTCGCTCAACGGCGAGGATCTGAAAATCTCCTTTAACGCCAAGTACATGATTGACGCGCTTCGTTCCATCGACAGCAGCGAGATCAAAGCCAGCTTTACCGGCCCGATGAGCCCGTTTGTCATCTGTCCGACCGATCATGACTGGATGCTTCACCTGATCCTGCCGGTCCGGACCTACTAGGTAGTATTTGGAAAAGGAAAGGAGCCCATCCATGCGAGAGGTGTCCATTCAAACCGAGTACATCGCCCTGGGCCAGTTCCTCAAGCTGGCCGACATCATCGACACCGGCGGGATGGCCAAAGCGTTTCTCGCCGAAGTGCCGATCTTGGTCAACGGCGAAGAGGAAAACCGGCGCGGCCGCAAGCTGTATCCCGGCGATGAGGTGACGGTCGAAGGGCACGGCCGGTTCAAAGTAGTGCGCCGCTGAGAGGAGAGCCTGATTCTTGTTTCTCAAGAACCTGTCGCTAACTCATTTTCGCAATTACGACGCGCTGTCCCTCACGTTTGACGGCCCCATTCAGCTGTTTATCGGCAACAACGCGCAAGGCAAGACCAACGTGTTGGAGTCCATCTACGTTCTTGCGCTGGCCAAATCCCACCGGACGTCCCGGGACAAGGAACTGATCGCTTGGGATGCCGATTTTGCCGCCATCCGCAGCGACGTCGAGCGCCGCACCGGACCTGTTCGGCTGGAGCTGCAGTTGACCGCCAAGGGAAAACGGGCCAAAATCAACGGGATGGAACAGCAAAAATTAAGCGAATACGTCGGAGCACTCAACGTGGTCATGTTCGCCCCCGAAGATCTGGGAGTGGTCAAGGGGGCGCCTGCCCAACGGCGCCGGTTTATCGACATGGAAATCGGCCAGGTGTCTCCGACGTATCTGTACTATTTGAGCAATTACAACAAGGTGCTGGCCCAGCGCAATCAACTGCTGAAAGACCTGGCGATGAAGAAAAGTAACTCGCTGGAAATGCTGGCAATTTGGAATACCCAATTGGCAGAATTAGCGGTAAAATTGTTACGGAAGCGTTTTTCGTTCATTCGGAAGCTGGAAACGTGGGCTCGCTCGATCCACGCCGGCATTACCGACGGCAAGGAAACGCTCTCTTTGCATTATGAGAACAGTTCGCCGGTGACGGAAGAGATGGCCGTAGAGCAGGCGGTTGAAGCGATGCTGGCCGCCTACGAAGAGGTGTTTGACCGGGAAATGGCCCGGGGCAGCACGCTGATCGGGCCGCACCGGGACGATTTCAGTCTGAAAGTAAACGGCATGGACGTACAAACGTACGGTTCTCAGGGACAGCAGCGGACCAGCGCGCTGTCGATCAAACTGGCCGAAATCGAGCTGATCAAGGAAGAAGTGGGCGAGTACCCCGTTCTTCTGTTGGATGACGTGCTGTCTGAATTGGATGAACATCGGCAGACGCTGCTGTTGGAAACCATACAAGATCGCGTTCAGACGTTTGTAAGCACCACGGGTGTGGAAGGCTTAAAACATCAGGTTCTCCAGCAAGCCTCGCGTTTTTACGTGCGGGAAGGGAAAATCTCCGGGGAAAGGTAGGGAGAACAGGTTATGTTTATACACATTGGTGGCGATACTGTGGTGAGCACCAAGGACGTAATTTCGATTCTCGACCACCAGTCTGTCAAATCGTCAAAAGTGAACCAGGCGTTTTTGCAGGCACGTCGCAACATGGTGGTGGACCAGGGTGTGGAGGAGACGAAATCGTATGTCATCACCAAGGATGCCGTCTACTGTTCGCCCATATCTTCCCTGACGCTAAAGCGACGCGCTCAGTTCGTGGACAGCTTGGAGCAGGTTCCCGTACAAGCTGAAGTGGAGGAGTTGACAGAGTAGTGGACCAGGTAACGACAAAGGATACGAATTACGACGCCAGTCAGATCCAGGTGCTGGAGGGCTTGGAGGCGGTGCGCAAGCGGCCCGGGATGTACATCGGGTCAACCAGCAGCCGCGGTCTGCATCATCTGGTGTGGGAGATTGTCGACAATTCCATCGACGAAGCGCTCGCCGGATACTGCGACAATATCGAAGTGGTGATTCACCCGGACAATTCTGTCTCCGTGACGGACAACGGACGGGGGATTCCTACGGGCATCCACGAAAAGACCGGGAAATCGACCGTAGAGACCGTTTTGACCGTCCTGCACGCCGGGGGGAAATTCGGCGGCGGCGGGTACAAGGTGTCAGGCGGTCTGCACGGCGTGGGCAGCTCGGTGGTGAACGCGCTCTCCGAGTGGTTGGAAGTGGAAGTGAAACAGAACGGCAAGGTCCACTTCATGCGCTTTAACGTCGGGGTCCCGGAGGCAGATCTGGCGGTTGTCGGAGAAACCACAGAAACCGGTACCAAGGTCACCTTCAAACCTGACCCGACTATTTTTACCGAAACGACCGTTTTTGATTACGAGGTGCTGCAGAAGCGCATCCGCGAGCTGGCCTTTTTGAACAAAGGGCTGCGCATCACGTTGAAAGACGAGCGGCCCGGCCAGGAGCGGGAAGAGTCGTTCCACTACGAGGGCGGGATCGTGCAGTTTGTCGAGTACTTGAACAAGAACCGCGAACCGCTGCACGAAGAAGTCATTTACTGTGAAGGGGAAAAAGACGGGCTGCACGTAGAAGTAGCCATCCAGTACAACGACAGCTATATAAGCAACATCTACTCCTTTGCCAACAACATCAACACGCACGAGGGCGGGACGCACGAGTCCGGCTTCAAGACGGCGCTTACCCGCGTCATCAACGACTACTGCCGCAAGTTCAACTTCCTGAAGGAAAAGGACCCCAACCTGTCTGGTGATGACGTGCGCGAAGGGATTACGGCGATCATTTCCGTGAAGATCCCGGAGCCGCAGTTTGAGGGGCAGACCAAGACGAAGCTGGGCAATTCCGAGGCGCGCAGTGTGACCGAGTCCGTATTCGGCGACCGTTTTGCCACCTTTATGGAGGAAAATCCGGCGGTAGCCAAGCGGATTGTGGAAAAAGCGCTGATGGCGGCGCGGGCGCGGGAAGCGGCGCGCAAGGCGCGCGAGCTGACCAGGCGGAAAAGCGCACTGGAGGTAAGCGCGTTGCCGGGCAAATTGGCCGATTGTTCGTCCAAGGACGCGTCCGAGTCCGAATTGTTTATCGTGGAGGGGGACTCCGCGGGCGGTTCGGCCAAAGCGGGGCGGGATCGCCACTTCCAGGCGATTCTGCCGCTGCGCGGCAAGGTGTTGAACGTGGAGAAATCCCGTCTTGACAAGATTCTCGCCAACAACGAGATTCGCGCGATCATCACGGCGCTCGGCACGGGTGTCGGCGAAGATTTTGACATCTCCAAGGCCCGCTACCACAAAGTCGTGATCATGACGGACGCAGACGTCGACGGTTCGCACATCCGGACGCTGCTCTTGACGCTGTTTTACCGCTATATGCGGCCGCTGATCGAGGCGGGCTACATCTACATCGCTCAACCGCCGCTGTACAGCATCAAGCAGGGCAAGCAGATTTACTACGCGTACAACGACAAGCAGCGGGACGAAATTCTGGCCACGTTGAAGAGCACCCCCAAACCAAGCATTCAGCGCTACAAGGGATTGGGCGAGATGAATGCGGACCAGCTCTGGGAGACGACAATGGACCCCGAGGTGCGCACTCTGCTGCAGGTCAGTCTGGAAGATGCGATGGAAGCCGACATGGTCTTCGAAACCCTGATGGGCGACGATGTGGAGCCGCGGCGCGAGTTTATCGAGCAGTATGCTGCCACGGTGCGGGATCTGGACATTTAAGGAGACGATTTACCATGCCGGATAGATGGAACCTGTTTTGTAAGGCCGGCATGCGTATGTTTAGCAAACCGAAAAAGCTTGTCCCAAATGGGGCAGGCTTTTTTTGTTGGGCAGAGACGACAGCGATGACGCTGCACTTCGTACGTTGACATTTTTAAACTTACAAAATAATAATGTATTGTAAGTGATATATCCTACTCGCTGGAGGGGAAACCATGAACCAAACGGAACCGCTTTGGACGAAAGATTTTGTGCTGTTGGCGTTCTCCAATTTTTTTCTTTTCGTCGGGTTTCAGATGCTGATTCCGACGCTTCCGCTGTTTGTGACCGAACGGGGCGGGGACCAGTTGGCTGTAGGTCTGGTCGTCAGCCTGTTTACGGTGTCCGCCCTGATCGTTCGTCCGTTTGCCGGGAAAGCGCTGGATTCGGTCGGACGGCGGCCGGTCTTGCTGGTGGGGCTTGCCTTGTTTCTGCTGTGCGTGGCCGGTTATTACTGGATGGCGACGGTCGCTCTCGTGTTGGGGCTTCGGTTTGTGCATGGCATAGGCTGGGGAATTGCCACGACCACGTTCGGCACAATCGCTTCCGATCTGATTCCGGCTGCGCGGCGAGGAGAAGGAATGGGGTATTTCGGGATGTTCAGCAGCCTGGCGATGGCGCTTGGACCGTTGGTGGGGCTGTGGCTGGCGCAATCGTTCGGATTTGGCTGGCTGTTTTTGATCTCGTCGGTTTTGACCGCATTGGCCATGCTCCTGTCCAAACCGGTGAAAATGGCAGCACCGGCCGGCGCCGGTCGGCGGCAGCCTGAGACAAAACGAAGTGGACTGGTGGAGCAAAAAGCGCTGTTTCCGTCGCTGCTGGTGCTGTTTCTGGGCGTCACGTACGGCGGCATTGTCAGTTTTATCACCTTGTTCCGCCAGGAAGCGGGGATCGGCAATGTCGGTCTGTTCTTCCTGTTCAACGCGCTGTCGCTGATGCTGATTCGGCCGGTTGCCGGGAAACTGTTTGACCGAAAAGGGCACCTCTGGGTGCTGCTGCCCGGCGGTATTGTGATGGCTGCGGGTCTGTTGATTTTGTCGTACAGCACGACGTCCTTTGGGCTGATTGCAGCGGCCATCCTGTTTGGCAGCGGGTTTGGCGCGGTTCAGCCGTCGCTGCAGGCCTGGACCATCCACCGCGTTTCGCCTGAACGGCGAGGGGCGGCAAATGGCACCTTTTTTTCCGCGTTTGACCTGGGGATCGGAGCGGGGGCGATGCTTTTGGGCGCAGTCGCCAAAGCAATCGGTTTTGCCCTGATGTATCGCTGCTCCGTCATCGTAATTTTACTCTATCTGATCATCTATCTGGCGTACGTGATCAAGGAGCGGCGTCGACATTCCCATCTGCAACCCGGTTCGTCCTGAGATGGTCCGGGTTTTTTTGCAAGCACCGGTATTATGAACAGACGGCCGTCTGTAGGTGATTGGCCTGTGTGACAGGACACAAAAGAAGCGGGGGGTGTGTCATGCTCATCAAATGGATTGCGTGTCAGGTGAGGGAGGGCCAACAGCAGTTCTTTTCCCGGGGGCAGGAGCAGTGGAGAGCCGTCAGGGAGGTTGACGGCTTTCTCGGCCAGGCCGGCGGGTGGAATGTCAGCGACCCGGCCGAGGCTGTCATTCTCGCTTGTTGGCGGGATGAAGCAGCTTACCGGGCGTTTATGGCGAACCACCACGACCCGATTTTTGCCAAAACCAGGCAGCAGCAGACGTATGAGCGCATCCGCGTGGAGCTCTATGAACGCGTTCTCGACATGCCGGGGACGATGGAAAACGTGCTCGACGCGTTGGCGGTTGGGAAATGGCTGCGGCTGGAACAGCGGCCTGTTTTGCCAGAAGCGGACTGCCTGGCGGGTTGGCCGGGGGCTGCCGCCGGTGTGGCGGGAAAAGCCGTGAAGGATGGGGGGCGTTTTCTCATCGCGACGGTGTGGGATGCTGCCCAACCGGACCGGGAGGGGACATCCGGGGCGATCATCGCCCCGTTGGAGGATGCCTGGCTGGTGCTGCCGTAAGACAGGAGACTGGTGACGCAATGCGTTTGCGAGAGATTTTGGACGTGACCTCTTTCTGTATGGTATAATTACGTATTGCGATAACCAGTTGGAGGTTTACCCTTTATGGCAGAAGAAACAGCTCGGTTTCCCAAAGTTGATATTAGCCAGGAAATGAAAGAGTCGTTCATCAGCTATGCGATGAGCGTAATTGTCAGCCGGGCGTTGCCAGACGTCCGCGACGGGCTGAAGCCGGTTCACCGGCGTATTTTGTATGCCATGCACGACATGGGATTGACGCCGGACAAAGCGTTCCGGAAGTCGGCCAACGTCGTTGGTGAAGTAATGGCCAACTACCATCCGCACGGGGATTCTGCCATCTACGAAACGATGGTTCGGATGGCGCAGGACTTCAACATGCGCTACATGCTGGTCGAGGGACAGGGCAACTTTGGTTCCGTGGACGGTGACCCGGCAGCGGCGATGCGGTACACCGAATCCCGCCTGTCCAAGATTGCTCTCGAACTGCTGCGCGATATCGATAAAGAGACTGTCAACTTTACACCCAACTACGACGGCCGAAAAGAGGAGCCGGTCGTACTGCCGTCCCGTTTTCCCAATCTGCTGGTAAACGGTTCGGCGGGGATTGCCGTGGGCATGGCGACCAACATTCCTCCGCACAACCTGAGCGAAGTGATTGACGGCGTCGTGGCCATGATCGACAATCCGAACATAACGGTTCAGGAACTGATGAAGATCATCAAGGGGCCCGATTTTCCGACTGCCGGGGAAATCCTCGGCTACAGCGGCATTCGCCGGGCGTACGAAACGGGCCGTGGCTCGATCATCATGCGAGCCAAAACGACGATCGAAGAAGACAAAGGGAAACCGCGCATCATCGTGACGGAAATACCTTTCCAGGTCAACAAGGCCAAACTGATCGAAAAAATTGCCGAGCTGGTACGGGAAAAGAAAATCGACGGCATCACCGACCTGCGCGACGAGTCGGACCGCAAAGGGATGCGGATCGTCATCGAGCTGCGCCGGGACGTGGTCCCCAAAGTCGTTTTGAACAACCTGTTCAAGCATACCCAGATGCAGAGCACTTTCGGGGTCAACATGCTCGCGCTGGTGGACAACCGTCCACGCGTGTTGAATCTGCGGGACATGTTGTACTACTACCTCCAGCATCAACGGGAGATCGTCCGCAGACGGACCGAGTACGAGTTGAAGCAGGCGGAAGCCCGCGCTCACATCTTGGAAGGGCTGCGAATTGCGCTGGACCACATCGACGAGATCATCAGCCTGATCCGTGGATCGCAAACGGCAGAAGAGGCCCGCGACGGACTGATGTCCCGTTACGGATTGAGCTTGGAACAGGCTCAGGCGATTCTCGACATGCGCCTGCAGCGCCTGACCGGTTTGGAGCGGGAAAAGATCGAAAACGAGTACCAGGAATTGCTGGCGAAAATCGCCGAACTGCGCTCCATTCTGGCCGATGAAGGCAAGATTTACGCGATCGTCCGTGGAGAGCTTCTGGAGATCAAGGAGAAGTTTGGCGACGAGCGCAGGACCGTCATCACATATGACGAAGAGCACATTGAGGATGCCGATCTGATTCCAGAAGAAGACGTGGTCATCACGCTGACCCATGACGGCTACATCAAGCGCCTGCCCGTCTCCACCTATCGTGCGCAGAAACGGGGCGGCCGTGGTGTACAGGGCATCGGCACCAAGGACGACGACTTTGTCGAACACCTGTACATCACCAATTCGCACGACCACATCTTGTTCTTTACCAACAAGGGCAAGGTATACCGCCTGATGGGGTACGAGATTCCGGACCTGAGCCGCACAGCCAAGGGCACTCCGGTGATCAACCTGATCCAGATCGAAAAAGGCGAGCGGGTCAACGCGGTCATCCCCGTCAAGGAACTGGGCGGAGACGCCTACCTGTTCTTCGCTACGAAAAAGGGAATTATCAAACGGACCGAGCTGTCGGCGTTTGAGCATATTCGCAAAGGCGGCCTGTTTGCCGTCAACCTGCGGGAAGACGACGAACTGATCGGCGTTCGCCTCACCGACGGCCACCAGGAGATCATCATGGGGACCCGCAACGGCATGTCTGTTCGCTTCAAGGAAAGCGATGTGCGGACGATGGGCCGAAGCGCGACCGGTGTCAAGGGCATTACGCTGGACGAGGACGATGACGTGATCGACATGGATGTCGTGAAGCCGGGGGCGGAAGTGCTGATTGTTACGGCGAACGGCTACGGCAAGCGCACCCCGATTGACGAGTACCGCCTGCAGTCCCGCGGCGGCAAAGGCATCAAGACGCACAACGTCACGGAACGTAGCGGACACGTTGTCGGGTTGAAAGTGGTCGAACCGGAAGAAGACCTGATGATCATTACCACGTCCGGCATCATTATTCGCACCGAGATCAAAGGCATTTCGGTAATGGGCCGCTACACTCAGGGCGTCAAACTGATACGCCTTGCTGAAAACGAGCAGGTCGTCTCCGTGGCCAAAGTGCCGCCAAGCGACGACGAGGATGACGGCAGTCATGAAGGGCAGCAGCCGGAAGCAGACCAGTCTGCCGGCGAGCCTGAGGAGCAAGAATAATCGTTTTGCAGATTGGATAGATGGGAAGGTTGTTCCACTATGCTGGAACGCCTTCCTTTTTTCTTATTTCGTGGAAATTTGATCGCATTTTCCTATAAAATGAATTTTCATTGCCATGAAAATGGGAAAAGAGTACTATAACAGTAACAATAAACCGATGCGGAGGGTGGAACATTGCCCATCATTCATGTGAAGAATCATGGCAAGAATGCAACAGTTGGCGTAAAGCTGGCAGAGGATGTAACCACGGCGTTGGGTGGCTTGCTTTTTCCCAAAGGGACTGTTTTGTACGAGAGAGAATGGGAGATTCTCGAAGCGTTCATGATTGAGCAGGTGCATGTGGAGGACGACCATGCGGCGGGCATTCAATGGTCAGATGATCAGCCGGCTGAAGCACAGCCGGTCAGCGAAGAGACGAGCAGCGAGAAGCAATCGTTTCGACAGTCGTTCAACAAGGCGGTCGCCGCTTTGAAAAATTTGCTGGTAGGGGTGGAAGGGGGGCAGAACATTCCCGTCATGGAAGTGCGGGAAGTGATTGCGCCGCTGCTCCGGCAGGTTCAGGATCAGCCGGAAATCCTGTTTACCCTGAACAGCATGTCCCGTGTTGACAGCTATGCGTACGAACATTCGATCGCGGTCGGTCTGATTTCGTACATGATTGCCAAATGGATGAAGATTCCAGAAAGGGAATGGATGCAAATCGCGCTGGCCGGAACGCTTTTGGACGTGGGGAAAACCAGGATTGACCGCCGGATCTTGCAAAAACCGGACAAACTGACCCGGGACGAGTTTGAGGAGATGAAGAAGCATACGGTGTATGGGTACCAGATTATCAAGGCCTCTCCAGGCTTGAACGAAGGCGTGGCCCTGGCAGCGCTGCAGCATCACGAGCGGGAGGACGGCTCGGGGTATCCGCTGGGGTTGACGGGCAATAGGCTGCATCTGTACAGCAAAATTGTGGCCGTCGCCGATGTTTATCATGCGATGTGTTCTGATCGCGTTTACCAAAGGGCGATCCCTTCCTATCTGGTGACGGAACAACTCCTGCGGGAAAGCTTCGGCAAACTGGATCCGTATATCGTACTTACATTTGTAAACGGCATTACCCGTCTAGCTGTTGGAACGATTGTGGAATTGAGCGACGGCAGCATCGGCAAGGTGGTCTTTACCGACCGCAGCCAACCGACACGTCCCATGGTGGAGACGGGCGGGCGGATCATCAACCTGGCAGAATCGCGTCACTTGTCCATCGTTAAGGTAATCAAGTGTTAGTCACGGAGGAACGGAGAGATCCGTTCCTCTCAGCGTGTAGACAAAGTCCGCGGCGCATGGGAGATCGGGCCCGCTCGCTCGCT
>ERZ1673765.27-NODE-27-length-63335-cov-40.451011_pt1 | contig 63335 bp, 61 predicted proteins | sample MGYA00580144_ERZ1673765 | MGnify/ENA primary metagenome ERZ1673765 (study PRJEB41219, sample SAMN04549638) | soil metagenome | isolation source: soil | place: USA:California, San Francisco Bay NWR | collected 2009-02-09 ...
GACAAACGGTTCATTGAGTTAGCGTCCACAAAAAATGATTTCCAGGCCGAAAGGCGTGCCTATTCATCAACCAAAGCGAAAAGACAATGGGCATCGCATGGCGGGATGGGCCAAGCGAGCTCCTTTGACGACCGACTCAGCGGAAAAACGAAGACGCGGGAATCAACAGGGGACACAAGTCTCACTTCCTCGAAATACCCAGATGTTTGTCCCCTGCCCGCGTCTCGTTTTGGAGCCGACTTCATCCGCTTCTGTGCTGGGCGTCAAGCGAGCGAGCGGGCCCGATCTCTCATGCGCTGCGGACGAGTGGTCAAAGGCGTATTCGTCAGAACAGCAGCGACAGCAGTTCCTCACGCGACCATTTTCCGAAAAACGGCTCGATGTCGATGCCAGCAAGCACATCCGCCACCGCTTGCTTGTCGTATGGCACGCCGCGAAGCACGGCCTCGATTTCCGACACGTCCCTCATTCCGAAGAAGTCCCCGTAGATTTTGGCTTCCTTGATGCGCCCCTTCTCGATCTCCAACCGCACCTCCACCGTCCCGATGTCAAACCGGCGGGACTGCCGGAAGTTGCTTTTCGGCGATTTTCCGTAATTCCACTCCCAGCTCTGGTAGCGGGAACGGGACAGCTCGTGGATGTTCGCCCAATCCTCGTCGGTGAGCGGATATTCCTCCACCGGTTTGCCGTCGAAGATAAAGACGAGCAGCTCCTTCTTGAACTCTTCGATCGTCATCGGGCTGGGCAGAAATTCCGAAATGTTGGCGACCCGGCTGCGAATCGACTTGATCCCTTTTGACTGGATTTTTAGGGGATTCACGTTCAGCGCGGAGACGACACGCTCCAGGTCGGAGTCAAACAGCAGCGTGCCGTGGCTGAACATGCGTCCTTTGGCGGCGTACTGGGCGTTGCCGGAAATTTTCCGCTCGCCCACCTGGATGTCGTTGCGGCCCGTCAGCTCCGCGTCGACGCCCATCTGGCGCAGAGCGCGAACGACCGGATCGGTAAACTTGCGGAAGTTGTGAAAGGACTCCCCGTCGTCATTGGTAATAAAACTGAAGTTGAGGTTGCCGAGGTCGTGATAGACGGCGCCGCCTCCCGACAGCCGGCGCACCACGTGAATCCCGTGTTCGTTGACGTAGTCGGCATTGATCTCTTCGATCGTATTCTGGTTTTTCCCAATGATGATGGACGGTTCGTTGATGTAAAACAACAGGTAATCTTCATCGGCAGGCAGGTGCTTTAAGGCGTATTCCTCGATTGCCAGGTTGATGCGGGGATCGGTGATTCCTCGATTGTCGATGAATTTCATGTGCGTTCCTCCTTTGCGGACTGATGACTGTCAGCTTGTCCGAGCAACAGTATGACAAACGTCCACTTGCCGCACAACACATCCCCCCAGCCCCCTTTTGGTTGTGGGTTGTCGTGCTGGCGGCATCAATCTGGTGGTGGACGTCGCAGTTACAGCGATGACGGCAGCCATAATGCAGGCACCCGGTGTGTCGGACGCCATTATCACCGGCGCCATGTTGAATGTCAACAGACAGATGGGGGCGGTCAGGAGATCAGCTTCAATCCGACCGCAGCGGCAAGGATGACGCCAATACACAGCACCCGACGCCAATCGGCAGACTCGCCGTACAGGACCATGCCCAAAATGGCGCCGCCTGCCGTGCCGATGCCGGTCCAGACCGCATAGGCCGTCCCCATCGGCAGGGTTTTCATCGCGAGGGAAAGGAACAAAAAGCTGGCTCCGAAACTGGCGAGCAGCAGGATCAGCGTCAGCCAGGTCCGATCGAGGTTCCATTTGTTGATCATCGCGACACCCGTCATCTCGAAAATGCCAGCGGCGATTAGACAGAACCAGGCCATTATGTCTCCCCTCCTTTCACGTTCTCTGCCGGTTTCTCATGGGTCACCAGCTTCAATCCGACGACGCCCCCCAGCAGCAGCAGGATCAGGAGCACTTTCAACCACTGAAACGGCTCGCCGAAAAAGACGATGTCGGCCAATACCGTGCCGGCCGTGCCCATGCCGACAAAGACGGCGTATACGGTGCCCACCGGCAGCGTCTGACCAGCCCTGATCATCAGGAAAAAGCTGACGCCAATGGCCGCTGCCGTTCCCAGCCACGTCCAAAGATCGTACGCGTGTTTCAACCCGATCACCCACAGCACTTCAAACACAGCCGCAATGAACACCATGGCCCATTCTCTGTTCACGTCTCTCTCCTCCTATCCTCTCGTTTTTTCCAGCGCAGCAAAAAACCCGGGGGTATCGCCAGCACAACGATATCTCCCGGGCTTTTATCCCTCCGTGTCACAGCCAATGCGGCTGTGTGTTTTCTCTCGGACCAGGCCAGCCAACGCTGCGGAACCCTAGAAAACAAGTGCTATTCCATTTGGTCGTACTGTATCACATCGGGGCCGCGGGGTCAAGTGCGGAGGTGCTGGAGCGCTTCCGCCTGCCGGAGGATCCGCTTGGCCCGCTCCGCCACGGGGTAGTCGACCAGTTTTCCGTTGACAGAAATGGCGGCGCTGCCGGAAGCGAGCGCTTCGTCAAAGGCGGCGGCGACCGCTTTCGCCTCCGCTATTTCCTCCGCCGTCGGGGAAAACGCGTCATGGACAATCGGGATCTGGTCGGGATGGATCACCAGCTTGCCCTGAAAACCGAGCTGTCTCGCAAGGCGGGCATCATTTTGCAGTCCCTCCGCATCTTTGACGTCCACGAAAACGGCGTCAATCGGCGGTTCGATGCCGGCTGCCCGGGAGATCACCACCAACTGGGAGCGGGCAAACAAAAGTTCCGTTCCTTCCCGCGTCAGCCGGGCGCCGATATCGAGGGCAAAGTCGACCGAACCGAACGCCAGCCGCTTCACCCTGGCGCTAGCCGAGGCGATGTCATAGGCGTGGTAGAGACCAGACGCCGTTTCAATCAGGGGGACGATCTCCATCGAGCCGCACGGCAGATTCCCGTGATTCTCCAGCTGCGTCAGGTGGGCTTCCACAGCCAGAATCTGCTGACGGTTTGCCGCTTTTGGCAAAACGATTCCCGTCAGTCCGTGCCCGATCATGCCGTATAGGTCGTCCAGGTAAAACGGCGTGGTCGGGTCATTCACCCGCACGTATTGGGGACGGCTGCCGTTTTCTTGTACCGCCTGGCGCACCATGTCCCGTGCGCTCGCTTTTTCCTGAAGCGGAACGGCGTCTTCCAAATCGTAAATGATCACGTCAGCCGCCAGCTCCCTCACCTTTTCCAGCCGCCGCCGGTTGTTGCCCGGCACAAACATCCACGAACGAACCAGCGTCATCTTCCGCCCCCTCCCCACTCTTCCCGGTACTGTTCCACGCCCTGCCGGTACAGGTCATTGCCGTACATATCGTTGATCACCACGGCCGGAAACTGCTCGATCACCAGCTTGCGCACCGCTTCCGGGCCGAGGTCTTCGTAGGCCACCAGCTCCTGCACCTTGATTGCTTTCGCCAGCAGCGCGCCCGCGCCGCCTACCGCCGCAAAGTAAACCGCCTTGTGTTTCGCCATCGCCTCTTTTACTTCCTGATTGCGATAGCCTTTGCCGATCATCCCTTTTAACCCCAGCGCGAGCAGCCTGGGCGCGTATTTGTCCATGCGGCCGCTCGTCGTCGGGCCGGCCGAGCCGACCACCTGCCCCGGTTTGGCCGGAGTTGGACCGACGTAGTAGATCACCTGCCCGCTGACGTCAAACGGGAGCGGCTCTCCGCGATCCAACGCTTCGATCATGCGCTTGTGGGCGGCGTCCCGCGCCGCGTAGACCACGCCGCTGATCAGCACCCGGTCGCCCGCTCGCAGGCTGGCCACCGCCTCATCCGTCAACGGGGCGGTAATGTGTTTGACTGCCATCGTGTTGCTCCTCCTCCCGGTTGGCTATCTTGCTCCGTTTCACAGTACGGCTTCCTTGTGCCGGCTGGCGTGGCAGTTGATGTTGACGGCAACGGGCAGGGAGGCGATGTGACAGGGGTAAATCTCGATCTTGACGTCCAGTACCGTCGTCCGGCCGCCCATTCCCTGCGGGCCGATTCCCAGTTTGTTGCACATCTCCACCAGTTCCTCCTCCAGTACGGCGATTTCCGGCCGGGGGCTGCGCTCGCCGATGGGCCGAAACAGAGACTTCTTCGCCAGGTAGGCCGCCTTTTCAAATGTTCCGCCGATGCCCACGCCGACGACCATCGGCGGGCAGGCGTTGGGACCCGCGTTCCGCGCCGTCTCCAGTACAAACGCTTTGACCCCCTCCACCCCATCGGACGGCTTCAGCATTTTGAGCGCGCTCATGTTTTCGCTGCCGCCGCCCTTGGCGGAGAAGTGGATGGTCAGTTTGTCGCCCGGCACCAGTTCCACGTGCGTGACGGCGGGAGCGTTGTCTCCTGTATTGACCCGTTCCAGCGGGTGACCGACGATGGAACTGCGCAGATACCCCTCTCTGTATCCCTTGCGCACCCCGTCGTTGATCGCGTCGTACAGGCTGCCGCCGACGATCCGGCAGTCCTGCCCCACTTCCACGAGAAAGACGGCAACGCCGGTATCCTGGCACATCGGCACCCGTTCCCGGGCGGCGATCTGTGCGTTTTCCATCAACTGTGACAGCACGTCCCGGCCTGTCTCCGACACTTCCGAACGAAGCGCCTGCCGGAACGCCTGGACGACATCCGCGCCGAGGTCGTAGTTGGCCCGCTGGCACATGTCAGCCACTGCCTCCACAATGGCGTCATACTTGATTTCTCTCATGAGAAAAACCACCTCTTCCAGGCATGCCGGTTGGCATCCCGATTTACTTCAGCCAGGGCCGTGGTCAGCGGAATCCCTTTGGGGCAGACCTGGACGCAGTTTTGCGATTGGCCGCAGTTGGCGATCCCCCCGTCGCTGATCGCTGCGTCCAGGCGCTGTTCCTTCATCATCGCCCCGGTGGGATGGGCGTTGAAATAGCGGATCTGCGCCATCGCCTGCGGCCCGAGATAGGGGGAGCGGTCGTTGACGTTCGGACAAGCCTCCAGACAGCAGCCGCAGGTCATGCAGGTGGCATACGCGTACAGCTCCTGCTGTTGCTCCTGCGAGACACGCGGTCCCGGGCCCAGGGCGTGGGTGCCGTCGATTGCGATCCAGCCCTTGATGCTCTGCAGCGCGTCAAACATTCGCTTGCGGTTCACCGCCAGGTCTTTTTCGACGGGAAACGTGGCCATCGGCTCCAGGCAGATCGGCTGTTCCAGCTTGTCGACCAAAGCGGAGCACGCCTGCCTGACCCTGCCGTTGATCACCATGCTGCACGCTCCACACACCTCTTCCAGACAGTTGGACTCCCAGACGACGGCCCTCACTTGTCGGCCCGCCGCATTCACCGGGTTCTTTTGAATCTCCATCAACGCGGCGATCACGTTCATGTTCGGCCGGTACGGGACGACAAACTCCTCCCAGTACGGTTCGCCGTCCGGCTGGTCCTGCCGCTTTACCTTCATCTGCACCGTGTTCATCCCGGCACCCTCCTCTCTAAGCCTGTTGACGGGCGGCCGCGGAGCCCCGGTCGGATGCCCGGTCCGCCGCTTCCTTCACGATGTCATAGCGCCGGGGGCGCGGCTGGATGTAGGCGAGATCGACCGGTTCGTAGCGGAAAAGCGGCCCCTCCGGCGTGTAAATGGCGAGCGTTGTCTTCAGCCAGTTGGCGTCGTCGCGCTCGGGAAACTCCGGCTTGTAATGAGCGCCCCTGCTCTCGTTGCGGTGGAGCGCTCCCAGCGTGATCACCCGGGCCAACTGCAGCATGTTCCACAACTGGCGGACAAACGTCACCGTCCGGTTGTACCAGTCGGAGGTATCGTCCACGCCGATCTTCTGCCAGCGCTCCAGCAGCTCCTGCAGCTTCTCGTCCGTTTTTTGCAGGCGGTCGTTGTAGCGGACCACGGTTACGTTGTCCACCATCCAGTCGCTCATCTCCACATAGAGCTGGTACGGGTTCTCGTAGCCGTCCATCCGGCAGATGCGCTCCATGTACGCTTCCTGCCGCCTGCGCTCGGCGGCGAACAGGTTGGGCGACAGGTCCTGGGCCGACTTCTTCAGGCCGCGGACGTACTCGACCGCTTTCGGCCCCGCCACCATCCCGCCGTAGATCGCCGACACCAGCGAATTGGCCCCCAGCCGGTTGGCGCCGTGGTATTGAAATTCGCACTCGCCGCAGGCGAACAGGCCGGGGATGTTGGTCATCTGGTTGTAATCCACCCACAGACCGCCCATGGAGTAGTGCATCGCGGGGAAAATCTTCATCGGCACCTTGCGCGGATCGTCGCCGACAAACTTCTCGTAGATGCTGAGAATGCCGCCCAGCTTCTGCTCCAACTGCCGCTTCGGCAGGTGGGACACGTCGAGGTAGACCATGTTCTCTCCGTTGATGCCCAGTTTCAGGTCGACGCAGACGTGGAAAATCTCCCGCGTGGCGATGTCCCGCGGCACCAGGTTGCCGTATGCCGGGTACTTTTCCTCCAGAAAGTACCACGGCTTGCCGTCCTTGTAGACCCAGATGCGCCCTCCCTCCCCGCGCGCCGATTCCGACATCAGCCGCAGCTTGTCGTCGCCGGGGATGGCGGTCGGATGAATCTGGATGAACTCGCCGTTGGCGTAATGCACCCCCTGCTGGTAGGCGATGCTGTGGGCACTGCCGGTGTTGATCAGCGAGTTGGTGCTCTTCCGGAAAATCATCCCGATGCCGCCGGTCGCCAGGATTACCGCATCGGCGGGGAACTCCTTGATCTCCATCGACTTGAGATCCTGAGCGACGATGCCTCGACAGACCCCTTCGTCATCGAGGATGAGGGAAAGCATTTCCCAATATTCAAACTTTTCCACCCGCCCTTCCGATTCGAAGCGGCGCACCTGCTCATCCAGGGCGTAGAGAATCTGCTGGCCGGTGGTGGCGCCGGCAAAGGCGGTGCGGGAATACTTGGCCCCGCCGAGCCGGCGGAAGTCGATCAGCCCTTCCGGCGTGCGGTTGAATGGCACACCCATCCGGTCCAAGAGGTAGATGATCTCCGGTGCCGCCTCGCACATCGCTTTAACCGGCGGCTGATGGGCCAAAAAGTCTCCCCCGTAAATCGTGTCGTCAAAGTGTTCCCAGGCGGAGTCGCCTTCCCCTTTCGTATTCACCGCGCCGTTGATGCCCCCCTGCGCGCAGACGGAGTGGGAGCGGCGGACCGGCACGACAGAAAAGAGCTTGACCGTTCCTCCCGCTTCCGCAATCTTGATCACGCTCATCAGGCCGGCCAGTCCGCCGCCGACGACGATGATGCTTTCGTTCATGACACATCCTCCCTTCTTACCAAAATGCGATCAGCGCCCCCACCCCGACGCCGCACAGGCCGGCGAACAAGAGCGTACGCAGGACCGAGGAAATCCGCTGCCCCCGCGGGCCGACGGTGATTCCCCAGGTAATCAAACCGGTCCACAATCCGTTGGAAAAGTGAAACGTGGTGGCGACCACACCCAGCACGTAAAAGGCAAAAATGAACGGGTTTTGCAGATGGGCCTGGACAGCCTCGTAGTTGACGGGCGCATCAAACAGCAGGCTGGAGAGGCGAAACGCCCAAATGTGGTAGAGCACAAACACCAGCGTGATCCCCCCGCTCACCCGCTGCGCGACGAACAGCCAGTTCTGCCGGTAGGCATAGCGGTACGGATTGACTTTCGCCATCATCCCGATGTAGATGCCGTACACCGCGTGATACAAGAGCGGCAGCGCGATGAACAGCACCTCGACGACCGGCAGAAAGGGGATGCCCGACAACGTCTGGACATGCCGGTCGTACGCCTCCTGTCCCATCAAGGCGATGGCGTTGGAGTAGAGGTGTTCCAGCAAAAACAGGCCGAGCGGCACAAGTCCGGTCAGGGAGTGCAGCCGGGCGAGAAAGAAGCGGCGGGTGGACAGTTCGTTCACGACACGCGGCTCCTTTCGTCCCAAAATCGGCCGACGTCCGCGATCGTTTCCAGGTGCAGGATCGTCTCCAGGTAGCTTCGCCTTGTGTCCTCGGGCAAATGGGCGGCCAGGTCGTGGAACTTATCCGTCAATTCCGCAGCCGTCACCGGGTTTTCCGGGTCCCCCTTCGGGTAATCAGCCACGAGGCGCAGCACCTCTCCCGCCACTGTCTCCGCTTCCATGCTGGATCCCCACCGCTCCGGATAAGCGGCATCCACGTCGGGGTCAAGCGTCAGCTCCACCCGCTCCATCAGTAAGCGGACTGCCGGATCGTGCAGCGTCTCCCCGCTGAAGTCGGCCAGTCCCGCCCTGCCCTTGACGAGGGCGAGCGCGACGCAGAACTGCAGGCTGAACTTGGCCGCGTACACGGTCTGCGGGTCGGGATTGTCGGTGATCGCCAGCACCGACCGATAGCCGCCCACCCGGATTCGGCGCAACTCCTCCGTACGGATGCCGGACTGTTGACGCAGCTTGAGGGCGAGATCGACGGCGGGATGGGTGTGGCGGCAGGAAGCGTGAATCTTGAATGAATTTTCTGTAATTTTGAAATGCTCCCCCAGCCGGTCGGTAATCCGCGACTCGTCAACGGTTTCCGCCATCGCCCGGAAAAAGCCGCGCTCCCCTTCGAGGATGCGGGAGGGGCCGGTAAACCCTTTTTGCGCCAACAGGGCGGCCAAAAGCCCGTTCATCGCCGCTTTGCCGGTGTGAAGCTGTTTGGACATCGCACCGTCGACGATAAACTCCCACAGTCCCGCCGCCTGCGTCCCCGCATTGCCCAGCGCGTGGACGATCTGCTCCTCGTCCAGTCGAAGCAGGGAGGCCGCTGCCGCTGCTGCGCCAAACGTGCCGCAGGTGGCGGTGTTGTGCCAGAAACGGTAGTGAGACGGGCTGACCGCCTCGCCGACGCGGAAACAGACGTCGTAGCCGACCGCGACCGCCGCGATCAGTTCTTTGCCGCTTCTGTTCAGCCACTCGGCAACGGCCAGCGCCGCCGGGATGACGACGGTGGCGGCGTGAATGATCGACTGCTTGTGGATGTCGTCCAGTTCAACGACGTGAGAGGCGGCTCCGTTGACCAGTGCCGCGTTGGCGACCGACGACCTGCCGCCGGTGACCAGCGTCGCCTGTCCGCTCCCCCCCAACTCCCTCGCCAGCTCGTCAATCATCCGCACCGGCGGTTTGGCCGCGCCGGCCAGCGCGGAGCCGAGCCAGTCCAGGATGCACAGTTTGGTGAACGCCACCGTCTCCGCCGGCAGGTCTTCATAGCGGGTCCAGGCGATAAAACCGGCCAGTTGTCTGCTCAGTGACATTTACTTCGCCTCCTTTGCCGCCAATACGGATTGCAGGACCTCGATCAAATCATCGTATCGCTCCACCACGTGGGCCCCCGCCTCCCGCAACTTTTGCGCCTTGCCGGACGGGCGTCCCACATTGCCGGAGATCAGTGCCCCGGCATGGCCGAACACCGTTCCCTCCGGCATCCGCTCTGTAAACCGCCCGGCGATGAAGGAAATCAGCGGTTTGCGAAAGCCGCCGCTTTTGACGAACTCGGCCGCCTCTTCCTCAAACGTCGTGCCCGGTTCGGAAAACGTCACGACCGCATGCGTATCCGGGTCTCGTTCGAACAATTCCAGCAGGTCGCGGATCGTCGTGCCGATCAGCGCGTCGCCGCCGATGCCCACGCTGGTGCTGACGCCAAATCCGGCCCGCTTTACCATCCACGACGTTTCCGCCGTCATCCCGCCGCTGCGGGAGATCACGCCGACATGCCCCGGCACGAAGCAGCGGTCGGGGTTGTCGCCGCCGATCGAGCCCAGCTTCACCCGGTCTTTCGGGTTGATCATGCCCACCGTGTTGGGGCCGATGATCCGGACGCCGTTCTGCCTGGCGAGGTGAAGCATCTTGACCGTGTCCAGCTGCGGAATGTTCTCCGTCGTCACCACGATCACCTTGATGCCGTTGTCGATCGCTTCCCGCACGGCATCCAGCGCAAAGGCGGGCGGCACGACAACCAGGCTGGTGTCTGCCTGATGGGCGTCAACCGCTTCCCGCACCGTGTTGTACACGGGAACCCCGTGCACGTGCTGCCCCTTTTTCCCCGGCGTCACCCCGGCCACAACGTTGGTGCCGTAATCGAGCGTGTGGCGGGTCACCATCGTCGCTTCCCGCCCGGTGATTCCCTGGATGACAATGCGCGAGCGCTTGTCTATCAAAATGGCCATACTCTCTCCTCCTCGTTTTCCCGTTTTACGCGTACAAGTCCGGATAGGCGGACTGCATACGCGCGATCATCGCAGCTGCCGCTTCGCAAATCGTCACCTCTTCGCCGTAGTACTCCACGCCCGCCTCGGTAAATATCTGTCTGCCCAGCGCGTCGTTGACGCCCGCTTCCCGCACGACGACGGGAAACGTCCGGGGATCGATGCCCATGTCGGCCAACGCGCGTACGATCCCCCGGGCCATTACGTCGATCTGCGTGTTGTTGGTGATGTTGTGGGCGACAAACAGCCCTTTGACGCCGGGCTTGGAGAGGATTCCTCTGGTCAGGCCGTACACTTTTTCTTCCGGGGGATTGCCACCCGTTTCCGAGTAGTTGGCCGGCCGGCCGCCCAGGTCGACCAGCGCGTCAAAGCTGAGCAGGCTGCCCCCGCCGCCGCCGCACATGAAGCCGATATCCCCGCCGTCCATCTCCGTGTAGCGGGCGGTCCCCCGGTAATCGGCGTCATTCACGGCGATCATTCGCTTTTCCAGCTCCGTCAGCGGACGCCACGCCCGTTCGCCGCCCACTTCGACCAGCCCCTCCAGCCCCTTCTGCCGAAACATCGCGGCGTCGTCGACGGCCATCACCGATGCGGCGGCCACCAGCGAGCCCTGTGCGGTGACGGCGAGCGGATTGATCTCCAGCAGTTGGCAGTCGTAGCGGAGAAAAGCGGCGTACAGCCTGGCGAGGACGTCGCTCGCCTGCAGCAGTTCCCTGCCGTTTAAGCCGAGGCGGCTCCACACCTCTCTCGTCTTGTAGTCGGCCAGCCCCGTCAGCGGATCGACGTGCTCGATCACCACCTTGTCGGGATGCTCGGCCACCAGCTCTTCCACCTCCACGCCCCCTTCGGTCGAGGCGATGATCACCGGCAGTTGTTTCTGCTTGTCAATGGTGATGGAGACGTACAGTTCCTTGGCAATCTCCAGCATTTCCTCGACCAGGATCTTGTCGACCGGAAAGTGGCTGACCGTCATGCCCAAAAGTTCCCGGGCCCGCTCTCTCGCTTCTTCCGGCGTCTTTGCAAAGGTGACGGCCCCCGCCTTGCCCCGCTTCCCGACCGGGACCAGCGCTTTCAGCACCACCGGCTTGCCGAATCGTTTGGCGATTGCTTCCGCCTCCGCGGCGGTGTCCGCCACCCAGTGTTCCGGCGTCGGGACGCCAACCTGACGAATCAACCGTTTGCTGTGATGTTCCAAAACCTTTCCCATTACAAGCTCCTCCTCTGGCTCAACTCGGATATTGGATATTGGATCCAATGCAAAGAAAAATTGTGAAGGATTGAAAAAACAATCCCCACACATGTATCGCTCGGTTACTCGTCCTGCGCCAGGTGTTCCTTAAACGCTTCCCCCGTACGCAAGATGTGTTTGCGGATCACTTCGGACAGCCGCTTGGCATCACCTGATTCGATCAGCTCCAGCATCTCCTTGTGCTCGGCCTGCGACCGCTCCATCTGCCCCGGCAGCATGCCGGGCGTGTGCGGCGGAAAGCCGTGCCACAGCATCTCCAGGATCATGTGCGCCCTGCGCCAGCGACATCCCTTGCGGATCAAACGGTGAAATTCGGCGTTTTTCGCGATGAACTGCTCCGCGTCCTCCCGTTTGACGGCCTGCTCCATCTCTTCGACCAACTGCCCAAGCATCCGTTTGTCGTCATCGGTCAGATGGGGCAGGGAGCGTTCCACCGCGATCGCTTCCAGCACCGAGCGCAGATAGTAAATCTCTTCGATGTCATCGGATGTCACCGGTGTCACGATGGCTCCCTTGTGCGGCTCCAGCGTGACCAGCCCCTCTTTTTCCAGTTGGCGCAGCGCCTCCCGGACCGGCATCCGGCTGACGCCCATGGCTTCGGCCAGCTCCTCCTGCACGAGCCGTTCCCCCGGCTGAAACTCCCGCCTGAGAATCGCTTCCCTTAGACGGGAGACGACCCGCTCAAGCAGCGTGGAACGGTCATGTAATCGCAAGTGGCTTCGCTTCATGGGTGTATCCTCCTGACAATCGTGTGCTTTTCCCGTACGCCTGTTGGCAACTATCTCCCATTTTTACAGAATCGGCCGCTTCCAGTCAATTCCCGCTCAGTTGGCCATCTGCACCGGCAGCCAGAGTGAGAGCTGCGGCCAGACGACAATGACGACCAGGACGAGGATCATCAGGGCGATAAACGGCATGATCCCCCTGACCACCTCTTCCAGCTTGGCCCTGGCGATGCCGCTGACCACAAACAGGTTCAGGCCGACAGGAGGCGTCACCATCCCCAATTCCATGTTTACGGTCATGATGATTGCAAAGTGAATGACGTCGATCCCCAGCAGCTTTAAAATCGGCAGGAAGATCGGCAGGGTGATCAGGATGATGGAGGTCGGCTCCAGGAACATGCCCATGATGAAGAACAGGATGTTGCACGCGATCAAAAACGTCCATTTGTTGATGTCGCCTTCCATGATCCAGGCGGCGATGTTTTGCGGAACCTGCTCATTGGTCAGGTACAGGCCGAAGACGGTGGCGCCGGCGATGATGAAGAACACCATCGAACTGGTGTTGACCGTCTCCCGCAGGATCGTCCGCGCGTCCTTCCACGTGATCTGGCGGTAGACGAACACGGCGACGAGCAGGGAGTAGACGCAGGCGACCACGGAGGCTTCCGTCGGCGTCGCGATCCCCTTGTAGATGGAGCCGAGGATCAAGAGCGGCAGCAGTGCGGCGGGAAGCGCCCTGACACTCAAGACGAAGCGGTCGTGCCAGCTCGCTTTCGGCAGGCGGCCGAAGTTTTTCCAGCGGGCGTACACGATGGCCACCACCACGAGGACGGCAGTCAGAAACAGTCCCGGCAAAAACCCGGCCATAAACAGCTTGCCGATCGACTCCTCGGCCACCGTTCCGTACACGATCAGCGGAATGGACGGCGGGATGAGAATCCCCAGCGTGCCGGAGGCGGCCACGAGGCCCATCGCGTATCGCTTGCTGTACCCGGCCTCCACCATTCCCGGGATCATGATCGCTCCGATGGCGGCGGCGGTCGCCGGACTGGAACCGGAGATGGCGGCAAAGACCGCACAGGCGAGAACGGTGACGACGGACAGCCCGCCGGAAAAATGGCCCACCCACGCCCTGAGCGCGTCGATCAGCGCTTTGGAGATGCCGCCGCGCGCCATCAGGACGCCGGCGAGAATAAAGCCGGGGATGGCCATCAGCGTGGAAACGTTGAGCGACGAAAAGATTTTTTGCGGCAGCACGTCCAGGTTGAACCCGCTGTCCATGAGCGCGAGCGCGGCCGACACCACCAGCGAGACCGCCACCGGAACCCGCAGGAGCAGCAGCAGAAAAAAGACGAGAAACACTATCCATTCCACTCGATCTTCACCTCTTGTTTCAGGCTGGCCAGCAGGTTGTCAAGGAATCGGTAGCCCAGCATCAGTCCGCTGAGCGGGATCACCAGATAGACGATCCAGAGGAAAATCCCCACATCGGTGGACTGCTGCTGCGTCTTCCAGTAGAGCGCCAGCAGTTTGCCGCCGAAAAAGATGAAACAGAGGCAGAAGAGAACGCCAAGCGCATTGGCAAACACGTTGCACGCCTTCTGGAGGGAGGAAGGCAGGCGGTCGTACAGGACGTCCACCTGGATGTGATGCCCTTCCCTCAAGGCAACCGCCGAGCCGATCAGCGTTCCCCAGACGACGAAGTAGGTGGAAATTTCGTCGACCCACGCTTTCGGGCTGTTAAACAAGTAGCGGCACACCACTCCATAGAAAATCAAGGCAACGCCGATCACGATCAGCGAGCCGGCGAGACAATCTTCAAAAGCAGCATACCGTTCCCGCCATTTGGACATCACTTTCAACCTCCCCGGTTTGGTTGGTTCCCCCAAGGCACCGGTCCCCGGCGGAAACGGTGCCCCGTCTGTTTCTTGAAAGCCGCCCGCGGTCGTTACAGCTGACGGGCGCCGTCGATAAACTCCTTGCCGATCGTCTTTTCAAACTCGCTGTAGAGCGCTTCCATTGCTTTGACGAAATTTTCCCGTTCCGCTTCGCTGAGATCGATCACCTGCATTTTACCGGAGCCGCGCAGCTTCTCTTCGGAGCCTTTGTCCAACTGGACGGCCAGCTCCCGCTCGTATGCGGTCGCTTCCGCCATCGATTCGTCGAAGGCCTTGCGGATGTCTTCGGGCAGGGCGCTGTACCACTGCTTGTTGGTCAGGACGATGTAGTCGATCCGCCCGTGGTTGGACACCAGCAGGTACTTTTGCACTTCCTCGTACTTCTGCGTGTCGATGTTGTTCCAGGTGTTTTCCTGGCCGTCCACCGTTCCCTGCTGCAGGGCGGTGTAGGTTTCCCCGAACGGAATGGTTGCGGCCCCCGCTCCCAGCGCCTTGAACTGCGCTTCCAGCACCTTGCCCGCCTGCGTGCGGAATTTTTGCCCTTTGAAATCTTCCGGCTTGGCAATCGGTTTGGTGGAGGTGAACACTTTAAACCCGTTTTCCCACATGGCCAGCCCCTGCAGATTTTTGCTTTCCAGGGAATTCATCAGCTTTTTGCCCAGCTCCCCGTCCCAGAATTTGATGACCGCCTCGTGGTTTTTAAAGAGGAACGGCATGTCGACAATCTGGAAGGAAGGGTTGAAGCCGACCAGCTTCGTCGCCGAAGGAGCGATGACATGGACGTTCCCCGCCTGCAGCGCTTCCAGTTCGTCCTTGTCGCCGTACAGTTGGGAAGACGGATATACTTCCACCTTTACCCTGCCGCCGGTCTTTTCCGCCAGCAGTTCGGCGAACCTGTTCGCGGCCTTGCCCTTTGGACTATCAGCCGTGGTGACGTGAGAGAACTTGACGATCAGCGGATTCTCTTTCGTGTAGGCGTTACTGTCCTGCGGCTTGGAACCGCCGCATCCCGCCGCTGTCAGCAGCAGTGCAGCGAGACAGCCTGCCATCCATGCGTGCCAACCTCTTTTCATGCGAAGACCCCCTTTTTTGGTATGGATCGCTTTCCAACCTGACGTTCGTTAATACTGAAAATTCCGAAAAATTTTCGCAGACGACCTGCTTTCCCCGATGTATCCGCTGTCTCCTGCGAACCATCACGATTTGCGCCAAGGCTACTCCTGCTTCAACACCTGATTCCGCACGCGCCGGACCCGTTCGCTGACCGATTCGGGACCGTGACCGCGCTTGTACACCATGAAGGTGCGGGTAAACTGGATGACCACCTCGTCGCGCTGGTTGTAGCCAACCGTTTTCACCTTGACGATGCCGACGTGGGGGCGGGACTTGGACTCCCGCTTCTCCAACACCTCGCTGTACGAGTAGATGGTGTCACCTTCAAAGACGGGGGCGGGAAGCCGCACGTCGTCCCAGCCGAGATTGGCCATCACGTTCTGCGAGACGTCCGCCACCGATTGGCCGGTGACCAGCGCCAGCGTAAACGTGGAGTCCACCAGCGGCCGCCCAAAATCGGTCCTGGCCGCGTACTCGGCGTCAAAGTGGATGGGATTGGTGTTCTGTGTCAGCAGGGTGAACCAGATGTTGTCCGTCTGCGTCACGGTCCGGCCGAGCGGATGGGGATACACGTCCCCCACCTCGAAATCCTCGTAAAACCGCCCTGTCCATCCTTCCTGTATGCTCATGGCTCCTCCTCTCTCCAGACTTAATGGATATTGGATCCAATTCTTATGATCATGATAGTATTCCCATCAAATCCTTGTCAATCCTTTTATTAAAGCGCTTTCATTAAAAAACGGCTACATGTAGCCAAGCCAGGACCACCAGGTTACGGCCATCAGATAGGTGATCGCCGTCGTCGCCAGCGTCAGCCAGAAACCGGGCTTGAAGAAATCCTGCTGCGTCACCCAGCCGGTCCCGTGCACCATCACGCCCGGGATCGTCTCCACCACCAGGATGAAGCCGAACAGACACGTTAGCCCCGCGACAAACGCCAGCAGCAGGGCGGGCGCACTCTGCGCCTGGGCGGACAGCGCCATCACCACCGGAACCGTCGCGATGACAGCCGTGGACACGTTGGACGTCACCTTGTGAATCAGCTGGGTCAGAATCGTCACCGTCAGGACCGCCAACGCCGGATTGGAAAAGAGGTACAGCGTGAGGTCGTTCTCCATCCATCTGGACAAGTAGTCCGTCACCCCCGTCTCGTAGAGCGCCCTGCCCAGCGAAAGCGTAACGCCCAGCATGATCAAGGGGGCAAATTGGATGTCGAGAATTTTGTCCCAGTCGGCCACCTTGATGCCGGGCCAGGCCATCAGCACGGCACCGATCAGTGCCGGAATCACAGGAGGCCAACCGTGGATGCCTTCCAGCGCCCACATTGCGCAGACGGCGCAGAGAATGGCCAGGAGCCGTTTTTCCCGCGCAGTCATCGGCCCGAGCTCCGCGATCATCTCCTTCATTTTTGCCTTGAGCCCTGTGGGGATTCCGTCTTTCTCGGGAAAACAGCGGTACAGCACCCACCAGGAGACGGGAACCAGGATCAGCCACATCGGCAGCGCCAGCAGCAGCCAGTCCAGGTAGGTGACGCGCTGCTGCAGGTAGGTGTTGATCAAATCAACGGTGATGACGTTGCCGATCGCCGCCGGCAGCACGGCGGTTCCGCTGATGCCGCAGCCGACCACCACGCCCATCATCCATGTTTTCCCCTGCACATCGCCCGCCTTCACGCCCAGGATGGAAGTGATTGAAAACACGATCGGCAGCAGCATGGCGGTGCGAACCGCAGCCGCCGGGATGAAGAAGGCCATCACCTGCGGGATGAGGATGATGCCGGCGAGGACACCGCCCTTCTTTTCCCCGAACCAATACAGCAGCTGGAACGCCAACCGCTTGCCAAGCGGGGTCTGCTCCACCGCGCTGGCGATCATCATGCCCGCCACGATGAGGAATATGGCCGGCGAGGCGAAGCCGGACAGGATCAAATCGGTGGAAACCGCCCCCGCCATGGGCAAAGCAAATAAGACGAGCACGGCCGTCATGGAAAACGGAATCGGCTCCAGCACCCACAAGACGATGACCGCGAGCGTAATCGCCAGCGTCACCCGCGGCGCGTACTCCATGTAGTCCCATAGGCCAACGTACACGAGGAGGAAGGCCAGTGCCGAAAGTGCGAACCAGAGCGGCTTTTTCAGCACGAGCCACATCCCTTTTTTCTTCTGCTGAACCGCGACACGTTCCTTTTCTGTTTGTGGATTAATGGTGGACATAGGTTTTCCCTCGTACGAAAAGGATTTTTCTTTTAGAATATTGTATCCATTTTTAATTGTCTATCTATTTTGATTATTTTCAAAAACGTCCGGGAGATATCAAATCTCCCGGACGTTTCCCTCCGTTCCGTAGCCTGATGACAGTCTGCGAGTGTTGCCTCGGTTCAGGCCAGACCATGCTTCTACAGCAGAGCCGACACCGCGAACGGGCGTTACGCCCGTTTCGGCGCCAGTTCGACCGCCTGACGGATCGCCTCTTTCATGCTCAGCTCGTCAGCCACGCCTTTTCCGGCAATATCGAACGCTGTGCCGTGATCGACACTGGTGCGGATAATCGGAAGTCCGACGGTAATGTTCACCCCGGCTTCCAGGCCGAGCACCTTGACAGGGCCGTGTCCCTGATCGTGATACATCGCGACGACAATGTCGAAGTCTCCCCGCGTCGCGCGGAAAAAGAGGGTGTCTGCCGGGAGCGGTCCCACCGCGTCAATGCCCTCCTGCTGCGCCTGCCGCACCGCGGGCACCACTTTTTCCTCTTCTTCACCGTATCCGAACAACCCGTTTTCGCCCGCGTGCGGGTTGATTCCGCAAACGGCTATCTTCGGGGAGGAGATCCCCGCCTTCTTCAAGGTCTCATGAGCCATGACGATGACTTTGTAGACCCGCTCCGGCGTGATCATGTTCACCGCATCGATCAACCCCACGTGGGTGGTCACATGGATCACTCTCAGTTTGGGAGCGGACAGCATCATGGACACATCCTTGGTATTGGTCAGCTCCGCAAGTATTTCCGTGTGACCCGGGTAGATGTGCCCGCCCTTGTGCAGCGCTTCCTTGTTGAGCGGCGCCGTGCAGATGGCGTCGATCTCCCCGGATTTCGCCAGGTCGATCGCCTTTTCCAGGAAGCGAAACGCGGCGTCCCCGGCCTGGGCGGATACCTGTCCAAACGGCAGGTCTTCCGGCAGCAGGTCAAGGTCGAGGCAGTCGATCACGCCGTGTTCGTACTTCGCCGTGCCCGCATCACTGACCCGGCTCACGGACAACCCGGCTCGCGTGATGCGGTTGGCGCGTTCCAACATTTTCGCGTCGCCGATGACAAGCGGCCGGCACATCTGATAGACAGCCGGATCTGCCAGCGCCTTTACAATAATTTCCGGACCGATCCCGGCGGCATCGCCCATCGTAATGCCTACAATCGGTTTACTCATGTTGCCGATCTCCTTTCAAAACATGTAACGCATGAAGCAGCGTGTGCCTGGTGCCAAAAGCTCCCGCCTTCGTAACGACAAACAGCGGATGTGCACCAACGATGCGGCTGAGCGGAATCCCCGGCTCAATCTCGTCCAGGAGCTGAATGCCGCTGACACCCAAGTGGCGGCATACGGCTTTTGCCGTGTCTCCTCCGGTGAGAATCAACCCCTGCAGGTCATGCCGGGCGGCAATGGCTGCGGCGGCGGTGCCCAGCGCATCCGCGATCCGGTTGGAGATGTCCGTGTCCGTCATCCCCCGAGCCTCTCCCAACGCCTTGGCCCCTTTTACATGGGCGGAGGTGGCAAGGGAATAGAACGCCGCATTCCGTCCGCTCTGGACCGCTTCCTCCAGCTCATGGACACACCGCTTTAGTTCCCGCTGCTGCTCGTCCTCCCCTGCCAGCAGGGCGAGGGGATTCAGTTCCACGCAAGCCACGTGCGGCTCTTCGCAAACGCGCCTCACCTGATCCTGTGTCGTTTGCGAGATGCTTCCCGCAACCAGCAGCACCGGTTTTCCGGACGGAGCAATCATCACCTTCGGCCGGAGGCGTCCCGCAAGCCCAAGCGTCACGGGAAGAGCATCGGCCAATCCCGCAGAGCCGGTCCACAAGATTCGTGCCCTGTACCCCGACATGATTGACGCAATCCGCTGCATGTCGCTGTCCGACTCGGCGTCGAAGACCATCACGTCCACGCCGTCCTGCCGCAGTCTGTCCACCTGTGCCCGAACGGCTTCCTCTCCCTCCCGCAGCACTGCCAGCGGGACCAGTCCCGTTTTCCGTTTGGATTGAGAGGCGATCAGCTTGAGGATGTCCGATTCGCTTACCGGGCATTTGGGATCGCGGGCCATCTCCGTCTGGTCGATCGGCGTCCCGTTGAGAAAGTGTCTCCCGCCTCTCGTCACACGGCCGATTTTGGGATATGCCGGGGCGACGACGGCGAAATCAAACGAAATCGTGTCCATCACCGCGTCAATTTCCGCCCCAAGATTGCCGCGCAGCGTCGAATCCAGTTTTTTGTAAACATGCTGGAACTCCAGTTCACGCAAATACTGCGCCGCTTGCCTCACCCTGGCGTACGCGTCTGACATCGGGAGGGAGCGGCTGTCCGTATCCATGACCGCGACGTCCGCATCGACGCACTCCGCAGCTGCGTTTTTCCAATCAAAAAGAACGCGTGTCTCCAAGCCCATCCGCGCAAACTTAACGCCTGAATCCGAGGCGCCTGTCAGATCGTCTGCGATGATGCCTATTTTTCTCATGACTGTTGCCTCGCCTTCTGTCCATGTTTCTCCCCTCCCGGGCTGTCTGGCCAAACCGTCCGCACATCATCGTCCGAGCCGCAGCGAAATAGCAGGACAGCCAGCCGGGAGCCTTTTTCTTCTGACGATCGAAGCGGAGCGTCCCGAGCCGCCTGCCGCGGGACCCTCCCTTCTTCTCGATGGCTCATCATTGAGCCGTGTTGCTGTTGACGCCGATCCGCTTCGCCCACCAAGCCGTTACGATCGGTGCCAGAATGGCGGTCACGATCACGCAGGAAGCAATCAGCGCCGTTGCCGACGGCACCAATGGTTCGTACACGGGATTGGCGGCAGCTACTGCGGCCGGCACACCCACGGCGTTACCCGCGGTGGTGGCTGCAGCCAAACCGGCAATGCCGTTGCCGCCGGTCAATTTGTCTGCGGCAAAAAGCACGATGCCGGTGATGGCGACCACCGCCACTCCCAACAATACCCCCAGCAGGCCGGCTTTCCACACATTCTGAAGATTCAGACCTGCGCCGAGCGCAAAGGCGAAGAACGGCACCAGTACCGGCACGGCTTTGCCCAGATAGTCGCGCATGTCTTTGTCGAGGTTGCCGAGGATCATGCCGACGACGAGCGGCAAAATGGCGCCGACCAGCGTTTCCCAGGGAAAGGCGGAAAGACCTGCCACACCCAGCGTCACCATCGTCAGGAACGGCCCCGACTCCAGACTCATGATCGAGTACGCCCCGACGTCTTCCTTTTTCCCGAACTGTCCCATCAGGGCCATGTACATGCCGCCATTCGTGTCGTTCATCGCGGCCACGATCGCCAATACGGACACTCCGGCAAAGAATCCACTTTCAATCATGCCTTCGCCGAGAAATTTCGCTGCGATAAAGCCAAGCACGACAGCCGTCCCCACTTTGGCAGCCAGCAGGGCACCGCCCTTTTTCGCGATATACGGCGTCGCCTTGAAGTCGATGGTCGCGCCCATGCACACATAGAAAACAGCCAGAATCGGGAGTGAGCCGGTCAAAAGCGCGCCTGTAAACGAACCAAACGTCTTCGCCGCCTCGGGAAACACGGTATTGATCACCGCACCGAGCAGCAGCGGAATGATCATCATCCCGCCCGGAATCCGTTCAATGGATGCTTTAATTTTCATGCGCAAGTGCCCCCTTTGATGTCATTGTTTAAAAATGAAACAATAACTATTTGAAATCGTTTTCAGTAGTCATTGTAAGACGAATCAAAGGGGAGATTCAATATTCAAACTGTTTATTTTTTCAACACATCTCCTAATTTTCTCCACAGCGTTGTTCGATTGATGCCCAATCGTTTGGCCGTGCGTGATTGATTCATGCCTTCTTCTTTCAGCACGTGCAGCAAAATTTGCCGTTCAATTTCTTCCCAAGTTCCCTCCAAATTCAATTCGCCCAGGGGCAGCCCCGCGTTTCCGGCCCGTGTTTCCGCACTGTACCGCTGCCACGCTTCCTGCCATTCTTCCAGGCCCACATAGTGGCCCTCCGTCAGCAGCAGCATTTCTTCCACGACGTTTTGGAATTCTTTCAGGTTGCCGGGCCAGTCGTATTCGGCGAGCCGTTCAATTACCTCTTCCCTGATGCCGACGATGTGCTTGCCGTACGCCGAATTGTGATGGGCGATGAGCACACGCACCAATTCTCCTATGTCCTCTACGCGTTCCCGCAGCGGAGGAATGCGCAGTTGGCACTCGGCGAGCTGGTGGAGCAGATGAGAGGAAAAGCCGCCTCGTTTCGCGACCTGTCCGGGCGACAGGGGGGAGGAGGCAATCAGCCGCAGCCGCCCCCCTTTTTGCAGCTCGGCCGCCAACTGATCCTGCAGGCGAACAGGCAGCTTGTCCACTTCCTCCAGGTACAGGGTTCCTCCAGATGCGGTTGCAAGCAAACCTGGTTTTCCTTCCGTTCCGAACAGTTCTTCCGCCAGCCTCTCTTCCTCTGCGGATGAACAGCAGACGGAATAGAATCGGTGCCGGCCTTGTCTGCTCGCTGCGTGGATAGCCTGGGCAAAATGCATGCGGCCGCTGCCCATCTCCCCGGTGAGCCAGACGCTTTTGTTCGTCTGCGCGTATGTCTGGGCCCGCTTTACCGTTTTCGCAATCTCCCGGCTGGACCCGATCACCTGCGCAAACGCAGCCAGCCGCTCCGGCGTCTGTATCTCCCGGAATGGCTGTGGCGGCACGCCCTTGCTATCCTGCAGGTAGAGCATGAAAGCGGACGGCTCCTCCTTTGTGCGGGCAGCAATCCGGATATCGCACAAACGGCCTTGTATCGCCACGTGTTCCGCTGTGACCGTTGTGCCGTCCGGCTGGTCGGCGGAAAGCAGGGACGCAACTGCCGGCGGAATCGCGTCGGCATTGCCCAGCCACGCCTGCGCCGCCGGATTCGCGTACAGGATGTCGCCGTTCGCACGCACCGCCAGCACGCCTGTCGTGTCGTGCTGCAGGAGTTCCTCGTAAAAGCGCGCCTTTTCCAGCCCCTTCATGTAGATATCGTGGACGTACACCAGCTCCGTCAACATCTCCTGGACGGACTCGCGGCCAGACGTGATGAGGATGCCGTGATAACCCATTTCCTGTGCGGTCCTCACCGTGACGACATCGCCCAGTACGATTTGCGCGCCCTGATTGGTCGCACGCTCCAGCGCGCCTCTGACTTCCGACTCATGGTGAACAGGGTAAACGGGTATTTCAAGGTTGAGCAGGCTGGAGACCGTCGCCGCCCCCTGGCAGATTCCCGGGAAGCCGATGATGGCCGGCTTGCTGTTGGAATCCTTGATCAATGTGAGCACACGCAGGATGTCGTATCCGGAGACGGGAATGTCCACGACCGGAATGGACACGTGCTTGCGGATGAGCTGAGCCGTTCCGCCGCGGCTGACAATCGCGTCATACCTTTGCTTCTCGGCCTGCAGCACAATGGGCAGAGCCTCTTCCAGATCGGCGATTTCCACATCCATCTCGATCCGGTCGTCTTCTTTTGCAATGTCCAGCAGCAAATCACGCAAGCCCGGGTACGGCGCGATGCCTTTTACCTTGATTTTCGCCATGTTCTTGCCCCCAATATGTTGCGAAATGAAACAGATATCGCTAAAATTATACAACTTTGGCCGGAAAAAGCAAAAGAACCGGAACACCCGTTGTCCGGGCTTCCGGTTCACGAGATTTCATTCAAGGTTTCCCCAGGGTTCGGAACACCTGCTCCGCTTCCTGATCGCGCCGCTTTGTCTCTCCCGCCGCAGTCAACCGCAGGAAGCGGTCGTCCAGCAGTTCGGCCAGAACGGCCCGGCGCTGTGTCTCGTCCAGTCCGAGCGCGAGCACCCTGTCCCGCATCGCGCCCAAAAAGGCTGTGTATTCTGCGTACTCCGGACCGAACTGCTCCTCCAACTGCCGGCGCAGTTTTTTTGCCAGACCGGGGTTGTGTCCGCCCGTGGATATGGCGATCTGCAAGTCGCCCCGCTCCACCACGGACGGGACGGTAAACGTGCACAAGTCGGGGCGGTCCACAATGTTGACCCACTGGTGCGAGCCGCACGCCCGGTGAACGGCCAGATTGACGCCGGGATCGTCCGTGGCTGCGATCACCACGACCGCGTCCCGCACGTCGTCAGGGTCAAACCGGCGGCGGTGCAGCGTAATGCGCCCCGCTTCCGCCCACGACTGGACTGTCGGCGTGCAGGCGGGACTGACGACCGTGACGACGGCTCCTGTGTTCAGCAGGCCGCCAATCTTTCGCTCCGCCACACGTCCTCCACCGACGACAAGACACTGTTTGTCCCGCAGATTCGCCATCATCGGGTAGAGCCGCACCCTGCCTCACTCCTCGAACCACTTGATCTTCTCCCGCAATTGTACCACGTCTCCGACCAGAATGATCGCGGGGTTGGAGATGCCAGGGTGGCGCTGGACTGTTTCCACGATGGTGGCCAGACTCCCGGTCACTGTCGCCTGCTCCGGCAGCGTCCCCCTGGCGATCACGGCGACGGGCGTGTCCGGCCGGCGTCCATGTTCCAGGAGCCGGGCACAAATCAGCGGCAGATTGGCAATCCCCATGTAAAAGGCGACTGTGTCCACGCCGCGTGCCAGCGCCCGCCACCTTTCCTCCTCCTCTGCCGATTTGCCGCCGCTCAAGTGCCCGGTCACCATGGCAAAGGAAGAGCCGTGCTCCCGATGCGTGACCGGGATGCCGGCGTAGGCGGGAGCGGCGATGCCGGCCGTAACGCCGGGAACGATTTCAAACGGAACGCCTCTTTGCGCCAAATGCTCCGCTTCTTCACCAACCCGGCCAAACACGCACGGATCACCGCCCTTGAGCCGGACGACCGTTTTGCCCTCCAACGCCTTTTCCGCCAGCAGCTCGTTGATCGCCTCCTGCCGCATCGTGTGGTTGCGCGGCAGTTTGCCGCAGTAGATGCGTTCGGCGTCTTCCCGGACGTGCTCCAGCAGCGCCGGATTGGCCAACCGGTCGTAGATGACCACATCCGCCGCGCGCAAACACTCCAGCCCTTTGACGGTGATCAGCTTGGAATCGCCCGGGCCCGCACCGACAAGGTACACCTTGCCGCGCTGCGTCATCGATTGCTCACCCCTGCCGACTCAAATGTCGCCATCTCCCGAATCATCCGGGTGGCCGCCTCCACGATCGGAAACGCCACCGCCGCCCCGCTTCCTTCGCCCAGCCTGAGGCCCAGGTCGATCAGCGGCTCCATGCCCAGTGCCCGGAGCGCGTGGAGATGACCCGGTTCCTGGGAGCGGTGGCCCGCAATCAGGTATTCAGCCGCTCCCGGATTGAGACGGACGGCCAGCAGTGCCGCCACCGTGGAGATGAAGCCGTCCACCAGCACGGGGATGCGGCGTGCCGCGGCTCCGAGCACGGCTCCTGCCATGGCGCCGATTTCCAGACCGCCTACTTTGGCCAGCGCCTCCAGCGGCCGATCCGGGTCGGGGCGATGCCGGTCGAGGGCCTGTTTGACGACTGCTTTTTTCCGCTCCCACGCCGCGTCGTCGACACCTGTCCCACGGCCCACCAATTCGTCCGGCTGCGCACCGGTAAGCGCCGCCAGCAGGGCGCTGCTGGCCGTAGTGTTTCCGATTCCCATCTCACCGATGATCAACAGCTTTGCTCCCTCGTCGATGATCGCTTCGGCGCTCTCCAGGCCGACTCGGATGGCACGCTCCGCCTCATCCAGGGTCATGGCCTCCTCCCGCAGCATGTTGCCGGTGCCGGGCCTGATTTTTTTTCGCCACACACCAGGCACTTCCACATCGGCAGCCACCCCCACGTCCACCACGTGCAGCAGAGCTCCGATCTGGCGGGAAAAGACGTTGATCGCCGCTCCCCCGGCCGCGAAGTTGGCGACCATCTGGACAGTCACTTCCTGCGGATAAGCGGAGACTCCTTCGGCGGCCACGCCGTGGTCGGCGGCAAAGACCAGCACGCCGGGCGGCGTTACGGAAGGAAGCGCGTTACCCGTCATCGCTGCCAGCCGGACAGCCAGCTCTTCCAGCCGGCCCAGGCTGCCCAGCGGTTTTGTCAGCTGATCCACGCGGCGTCTGGCCTCGATCGCAGCCGCTTCGTTCAGCGGTTCTATTTTTCCATACGGTTGTGTCCTGTTTGTGTTCATTTTCCCACCCCATTTTCCTGAAACGCTCTCATCTGCTCCTCGATCAGATCCAGCCGCACGTGTCGCCTGACGCAGTCGGCCAGCAGGTCGAAGCCGCGCTCCCGCAGCGCGACAAATGACGGCCGTTCGCCAAGCGGCGCCAGTCCCTTCCGTGCGCGCAGCTCATCGAGCAGCATCCAGCGGAATTCATCGTTGTGAAACAATCCGTGCAGATACGTGCCGAGCACCCGCCGCTTGGGATCATAAAACCCCTCGGCGCGATCGGCAAGCCGGATGAACGGAGCCGCCCCGTCGGCAAATACGGAACGCCCCATGTGGATTTCGTATCCCTCCAGCCGAATCCGCCTGCCTGCAAATGACGCTTCGCCGCTGCTCTGAACGGTGATCTTGCGCCGCTCCAGCGTGGTCGTCATCGGGATCAAGCCCATGCCTTCCACCGATTGACGCGGTGATTCCACCCCGTCCGGGTCGTTGATCGTCCGGCCCAGCATCTGATAGCCGCCGCACAGGCCGACCAGATACGAGCGTCCTGCGTCATGCACCGCGAGAATTGCCCGCTCCAAACCCGTCTTACGCAGGAACAAGAGGTCTTCCAGCGTGTTCTTGCTGCCGGGGAGCAGAATCAGATCGGGCTGCCCCAGCTCTTCCGGCCGGGAGACATAGCGCACGGTGCAGTCCGGCTCGACGAAAAACGGATCGGCGTCGGTAAAGTTGGAAATGCGCGGATAGCGGATCACGGCGACATCAATCTCCCGGGCCGTTTCCGTTTGCCCCTGGTAGCGGTGCAGGATGAGCGAATCCTCCGCGTCGATCCACAGGTCGGGAATGAACGGAACGACGCCCAGCACCGGTTTGCCCGTATACTGTTCAAACCAGTCCAACCCCGGCTTGAGCAGGGACAAATCGCCGCGAAACCGGTTGATGATCACGCCGATCACCCGCTCCCGATCCTGCGGCTCCAGCAATTGCAGCGTACCTACCAGGCTGGCGAAGACGCCGCCCCGTTCGATGTCGGCCACCAGGATGACCGGCGCGTTGGCGAGGCGAGCCACCCGCATGTTGACCAATTCCCGATCGTTCAGGTTGACCTCGGCCGGACTGCCCGCTCCCTCGATCACGATCCGCTCGTACGCAGCAGCCAGCCGGCCGTACGCTTCCCGGATCACGCGCAGTCCCTCCTCAAAAAAATCGCTGCGGTAGGCGAGCGCCTTCATGTTGGCGTACGGTTCGCCATTGACCACAATCTGCGATTCCGCGTCCCTGGTCGGCTTGATCAGGATCGGATTCATGTCGGTGGTGGCGACGATGCCGGCCGCCTCCGCCTGCACGCCCTGCGCCCGTCCGATCTCCTTGCCGTCCAGGGTGACGTAGGAGTTGAGCGCCATGTTTTGCGATTTGAAAGGAGCTGTCTTGTAGCCGTCCTGGGCAAAGATGCGGCAAAAGGCCGTCGCCAGCACGCTCTTCCCGGCGTCAGAACTGGTTCCCTGAATCATTAGCGGCAATGCCTTAGCCACGCGCCTTCACCTCCCGACACCGCTCCACCCAGCGCTTGGGCAGGGCGGGGTTGGAAGCGAAGTGCAGATGGGTGTAGCCGGCCACCAGATTGCCGCGGGCGTACCCCTCCGGTTTCGTGCCGCGCAGTCCCTTTGTCTGATACGCGTACGGCATCGTGTGTTCAGGCGCAAACGTGGAGTAGTGAAACTCGTGCCCATGGACGAGTTCGTCCGGGCCGATCAGGAAGTTTTCCGCTGTCCCCCGCACCTCCCGGTAGCCGAGCGCGGCCAGCCGTTTCTGCATCGTCACCGCGCCGGGGATGATTCCGGCCATCGGGTAGGTGTGTCCGTCCGTCGTCACGATCGCATCGGTCAGGTACATGAATCCGCCGCACTCCGCCAGCGTCGGCAGTCCATCGCGCACAGCCCGGCGGATCGACTCCAACACCGTCCGGCTGCGCGACAGCTCGGCGGCAAACTCCTCGGGAAACCCGCCGCCGATATAGAGGCCGTCCGCCTCCTGCGGCACGGGCTCGCCAGCCAGCGGGGAGAAAGAGAGAAGTTCCGCTCCGTTTGCCTCCAGCAGCTCCAGGTTTTCCGGATAGTAAAAGTGGAATGCCGCGTCCCTGGCGACGGCGATCTTCACCCGCTTCTCTTTGGGAACAGCGGGGACGGGAGCAAACAGCTTCCGCTCCGCAGAAAACGGTTCTGCCTGCGCCAGCTCCCAGACGCGGTCTACATCCACAGACTCCGCCACCCGTTCGGCCAGACGGTCAAACAGCGGCTGCAGTTCGCCCCGTTCCACCGACGGCACCAGGCCGAGATGGCGTTCGGGGATTTCCAGGCCGTCCTCCCGCCTGAGGTAGCCCACGACCGGCACGCCGCACTCCTGCTCGACGGCAGCCTTGATGATCTGATAGTGCCCCTCGCTGCCCGCTTTGTTGGCGATCACGCCGACGATCTTCACCTGCGGGTTGAGCATTTGAAAGCCCTTGACGATGGCTGCCGCGCTGCGGGCCATGCTCTGGCAGTTGACCACCAGCAGCACGGGCGATGCCGTCAGCAGGCTGATTTCCGCCGTGCTGCCCCGGTCGCTGGTCGGCTCCTTACCGTCGTACATGCCCATCACGCCCTCGATCACGGCGATGTCCGCCCCTTCCGAACCACGGGCAAAAATCTCCCGGACGGTGTCGTGCGGCAGCATCCAACTGTCCAGGTTTCGCGACACCCTTCCTGTCACTGCCGTGTGGTAGGTTGGGTCGATGTAATCCGGGCCGCACTTGAACCCCTGGACGACGTACCCTTTTTTCTTCAAGGCCGCCATCAGGCCGATGGTGACGGTCGTCTTGCCGGCACCGCTGCCCGTTCCGGCGATCACGATCCGGCGGTCGTTGGCACGCATGGACGTCCCTCCTCGCCGTACGGCATCAGTCCCACAGATATGGTGACGTTGCCCGATTTTTTCTTGGTCAGCACCAGTTTCTCCACGCCCGCGTACAGCTTGGCCGCCGGTTCGCTCACCCCGTACGCGCCGGTGTACTTGAACACCGTGTCCGACGGCTCCTCCATCGGCACGCGGTTCAGCTCATCCGGCGCATACCAGACAAACGGCCAGCCGTATTTTTCACACACGGCGATCAGACCTGCTTCATCCTTTTTCAAGTCGATCGTGGCCACCGCCTTGACGCTCTTCACGGAGAATTGCAGCTCCTCCAGCGTTTCCTTGATCACCGCCTCGATCTCTTCCGCCGACGTGCCGCGGTTGCAGCCGATGCCAAGCACGATCACCTTGGGCCGGTACAGGACCCCGTTGTCCAAAATGGCTTGTTCCTCGCGGGTAAGCAGACGGTGCGTCACCACCAGCGCCGCTTGCGGCCGGTCAGCCAGCGCATCCGGTATGGTCTCGTACACCCGAATGTTGGGGGGCATCGGCGTGTCGTGCATCCACCAGTTCCGCTCCCCCGACTCCTGCACTACGGCGACGCGTTCCTCATTGACCACGGAGGCGCTGACCGGGGTTAGCTTATCTGCGGACTCCCACTCCCAGCCAAAACGGCGGCCAAACAGGTCGACAGGTATCGTCTTCTGCACGTCGGAGGCGGTCGTGATCACCGGCCGCGCTCCCATCACCGCTGCCACTTCCCGCGCCAGTTCGTTGGCGCCGCCGAGGTGTCCGGACAGCACGCTGATCACATGTTCTCCCTTGTCGTCGATCACCACCACACCGGGATCGGTCTTTTTGTCCGTCAATAGCGGTGCGATCATTCGCACGACGGCACCGAGCGAGATAATCACGATCAGTCCCTTGTAGGCCGGCCAAAGCGCGGGAAACAGCAGGCGCACGCTGCCGGAAAACAGCTGGATGCCCTTTGCTTCCTCGTCGCCCTTGGCAAACTTGCTCATGTAGTAGAGATCCGTCCCCGGAAACGATGCGTAGAGCCGGCGCGCCATCTCCACACCGTGCTTGGTGATGGCGATGATCGCGTACTCCCCTTTCTGCCGGATGGCGGGAATCTCTCCTTCCGTCAATTCGATGATCATCCCTCTGTCACACCTTTTCTGTACCCATGGGTAAAGGATTTGTCGTACAGCCTGGAGCGGTGCTGCCTGCTCTTTTCGTGTAGCGACGGGTCAAGCGCCCAGCCGGCCAGAATCATCGCGTGCGAGCGGATGCCGTGCTTGGCCATCTCTTCGTCCAGATCTTTCAGCGTGGTGCGGACGATCACCTGGTCCGGCCAGCTTGCCCGCTGCACCACCGCCACCGGCGTGTCTTCGCTCCAGCCAGCTTCCGTCAGCTCGCGGACCACTTTTTTCGTCAGGGTGGCGCTCAAAAACAGGGCGATCGTGCAGTGATGCTCCGCCAGCGCACGCAGCTTTTCCCGTTCCGGCACCGGAGTGCGCCCCTCCGCTCGGGTGAGGATCAGCGTCTGCGTCAGCTCGGGGATGGTCAATTCCGCCCCCAGCGCCGCCGCCGCGGCAAAGACGGAGCTGACGCCCGGCACGATCTCCACGTCTATGCCCGCCTGTTTCAGGAGAGCGATCTGCTCCATCGTCGCGCCGTAGACGGACGGGTCGCCGGTGTGCAGCCGGACCACTGTTTTCCCCTGGCGGACGCGGTCGACCATCAAGTCCACCATTTCTTCCAGTGCCATGCCGGAGCTTTGCAGGATTTCCGCGCCCGGCTTGGCCTTGGCCGCCAGTTCGCCGCTGACGAGCGAGTCGGTGTAGAGGACGACATCCGCCTGCTGCAGCAGTTTCAGCCCTTTTACGGTAATCAGATCGGGATCGCCAGGACCCGCTCCCACGATGTACAGTTTCATGTCCTTTTCACCACCATCAGTGTGAGGTAACCAAGCTCTGCCTGCTCCAGCTCGCGGACGTCCGTCCACACCATTTCTTCGGCGGAGGTCACTTTCGTGGCGACGGCCGCCTTGTCGACGAGATCCAGCTCGCGCAGCAGCCCGATGATCATCGGCAGCACCTTGGCCACCTTCAAAAAGACGACGCAGTCGTGCGAAAGCAGCGCCTGTCGCATCGCCTCCCGGTCGTCCGTGGCCGGAATGATGCCGATCTGCTCATCGCCGTCCGCAAGCGGCAGGCCGAGCCGGGAAGCGGCGCCGAGAAACGAGGAGACGCCCGGCACGGAGACGATCCGCACCTCGGGATGTGCCGCCTGCATCACCCGCATCATGTGAATAAACGTGCTGTAAAACAGCGGATCGCCCTCGGTGACAAAGGCGACGTCCTTGCCTTGGCGCAGCCGCTCCCAGACAATCTTCACTGTGTTGGCCCACTCCCGCTCCAGCACGTCCTTGTCCTTGGTCATCGGAAAGACCAGTCCGAGCATCTCCTTGCCGTCCGAAGGCTTGACGTACAACTCTGCAATCTGGTGGGCGTAGCTTTTGCTGCCCATCCGCTTTTTCGGGTAGGCGACCACCGGCGCCTGCTGCAGCAGGCGAAATGCCTTGACCGTAATCAGCTCCGGATCGCCGGGGCCGACGCCGATGCCGTACAGGGTTCCAATCCCGCTCATGCGCTGTCTCCTCCTCTCTGTCTCCCCTCCTGTTTGGCCCAGGCAGTGATGATGTAGACGGGGTTGAGCCCCTCGAACCGGGTCATGTTCAGGATTGGCTTGCTGCGCGACAGCTGCGTCAGCGTCACCGCCGTCTCAAAGTGTTCCTCCGCAAACGCCTGCAGCGCCGCGTACAGCGTCTCGATCGTGGCCGCATTGACGACGATCCGGCCGTTTGGCCTCAAGCGGCTGCAGCATACGCGCAAAAGCTCACGCAGTTCGCCGCCGCTGCCGCCGATAAAAACCGCGTCCGGATCGGGAAACTGCTCCAGGCCCTCCGGCGCTCTGGCGTGCACGACGGTGAAATCGGTGCGGAACCTGGCCATGTTCTGGCGGCAGTTTTCCAAATCGTCCGCGTTTTTTTCCACCGCGTACACCTCGCCTTCCCGGGCGATCCGCGCCGCTTCAATCGCCACCGAACCGGTGCAGGTGCCGATGTCCCAGACGACGCTTTTGACGTGAAGCTGCATCTGCGCCAGGCTGAGTATGCGCACTTCCTTTTTTGTAATCAGCCCTTTGTCCGGCTTGCGCTGGGCAAACGCTTCGTCGGCGATGCCGAGCGGCCAGACAGGACTCTCCCGCCGCCTGCGCAGGATCACCACGTTCAGGTCGGAAAAGGTGCCCTCCGCCATCTCCTCCAGCGTGTACCAGCCGCTCCGCTCTTCCTGGCTGCCCAGGTTTTCGCCTACAAACGCGTCGTACTCGGTCATGCCAAACGAAAGCAGGTAGCGGGCGATGGCGGCGGGATTGTTCTGGCGATCGGTCAAAAGGGCCACCTTGTCCCTGCCGTCGATCCGCTGCGCCAGTCCCTTCATGCTGCGCCCGTGCACGCTGGCAAAGTAGGCATCCTGCCACGATTCGCCCATTCTGGCAAAGGCGAGCTGAATCGAGCTGAGATGCGGGTAAATTTCCACGTGCAGCTTTTTGGCCAGCAGGCTGCCAACGCCGTAAAACAGCGGATCGCCCGAGGCGAGGATTACCGTTTTCCGCTTCTCCTCGCGCAACCGGTCCGCCAGCGCCATGAGGCCTCCCTTCAGCACCAGCTTTTCGCCCGTGTACTCGGGAAAAAAGGAGAGGTGCCGTTCTCCCCCGACCAACAGTTCGCTCTCCATGATCCATGTGCGGTACAACGGCAGCAAGCTCTGCTGTCCGTCGTCCCCGATTCCGATCACCTTAATCGCCTGTGTCATTCACTGTCACCCTTCCCAACAGGGACCCTTTCATCGTAATCAACACAGTCTCAATCTCCATGCCGCCGCCCACTTCCTTCAGGCCGGCGCGGCAGCAGCTTTCGCACAGCTTGGCAAAAAAAGCGGGGCAATCCGCCATCAAGTCGCCCACCTGTGCTGCTGTATTGGCTTCTTTCGCCTGCCGCACCAGCTCGTCGGGCGCCCCCGCCTCGGCCGCAAGCCCGGCGAGAAAATCAAAATTGACCGGCGCGCTCTTGGAATGAACCATCATCACCCCTTGGGCCACTTTGGAGAACTTCCCCATCATCCCGACCAGGGTTACCTTTTTCACCTGCTTACGCTTGCACTGCTGCAGGGAAAACCCGACAAAATCCCCCATCTCGATGAATGCTTCCTCCGGCAGTTCGGGGTACAGCTGCATGCCGAACTGCTCGCTTTTGCCGCCTGTGGACAGCACGAGGTGCGCGCATCCCGCCTCGCGGGCCACGTTGATCGCCTGAGCGATGCTGGCCTTGTAGGCGGCAGTGGAAAAGGGGACGACAATGCCGCGCGTGCCGAGAATGGAAATGCCGCCGACGATGCCGAGCCGCCCGTTCATCGTCTTTTTCGCGATCTCCTCTCCGGCGGGCACGGAAATAACCACGCGCACGCCCCGCTCCACGCCGTACTCTCCCAGCACGGACTGAACCGCCTCTCGAATCATTTTCCGGGGGACAGGGTTGATCGCCGCCTCGCCGACCGGCACCGGCAGTCCCGGCTTGGTCACCCGGCCCACGCCGACGCCGCCGTCCAGCTCCATGCCTGGCTCGTCCCGCCAGGTGACCGTGCTGAGGATCAAGGCGCCGTGAGTCGCATCGGGGTCGTCTCCGCCATCCTTGATGATGCCCGCTGTCGCCTCGTCGGCAGTCCACTCGCAGCTCTCCAGTTGAAACGTCACATCCATGCCGGCCGGCAGGGGAATGGTGGCCTGCGTCTGCCGCTTTTGGGTGATCAGGGCGGTGAGAGCCGCCTTGGTCGCCGCAGCCGCGCACGCGCCCGTGGTGTAGCCGTGGCGGAGCGGTTTGGCTTCCTTTTCTTCCGTCGCCGCTTTTGCCGCCATGACCTATCCCAACCGTTCCGCCATCAGCGAGAGTGCGTTGACCGCCGCCACGGTGACCGGACTGCCGCCCTTGCGCCCGATGTTGGTGATAAACGGCACGTCCAGTTTGGCCAGCTCTTCCTTTGATTCGGCGGCGGAGACGAATCCGACCGGCATACCGATGATGAGGCCCGGTTTGGCCTCTCCTTCCTTCACCAGGCGGATCAGCTCCAACAATGCGGTCGGCGCGTTGCCGATGGCGAAAATGCCGCCCTCCGCCTCCTTGACCGCCTTGCGCATGGAGATGATCGCCCGCGTCGTGTTGAGCCGCTTCGCCTCTTCCATGACGTCCTTGTCGGAGATGTACACTTTCACCTGACCGCCGAACTTTTCGATCCGTTGTTTGCTGATCCCCACCTGCACCATCTGCACGTCGGCCACAACGATTTTGCCGCTGCGGATGGCTTCAATGCCCGCGCGGACGGCGTCCGGGTGAAAGACCAGGCTGCGTCCCAGCTCAAAGTCGGCAGAAGCGTGTATCACGCGCTGCACCACCGGGAACTGCTCCTCGGTAAACGGATGCTCTCCCAGTTCCTCCGTAATGATCTGAAAACTCTTGTCCTCGATCTCCTGCGGCTGCACCGTCAGCGGTCTAAACTCCGTGCGAAAGTCCATGTCGCGCTCCTCCCTTTCTTTGCAGGCAGCTTTCGATCTCGTCAGCGGGCCCGTCCCGCGAAAGCGGCCCCGGATCCCGGGTCCCGGGGCTGTTTATCCCACGGCAGGGACAGCCAATTCCCGCAGCTGCCCGATGACGCCGTCAAAATCGGTATACGCAGTGCCGTACTCAATCTGCGGCCGGGCGATCACAATCGTCTCGATGCCCATTTCCAGGGCCGCTTCCACTTTTTCGTCAAACGCGCCTGCGCGGCCGCTCTCCTTGGTGATCATCAGCGTCACGCCGTAATGGTTGTAGAGCGCCTTGTTCAGTTCCTTGGAAAACGGCCCCTGCATGGCGACGATGTTCTTTTGCTCGATGCCCAGTTCCTCGCACTTCTGCATGTTGTCCACGCGCGGCAGCATCCGGGCGACCAGCGTCGTGTCCGGCAGGCCGAGCAGCCGGTCGGTGAAAATCTTCAGCGTCTTGCTGCCGGTCGTCAGCATGATCACGCCGCGTTTCTGCGCCGCCACTTCGGCCGCCTCGACGTAATCCTTCACCACGGTGATGTTGTCATGCCCGGGTGAGGCGACGCTTTCCCGCTCGTAGCGAATGTAGGGGACACCCGCCTCCCTGGCGCCGGCCATGGCGTTTTTCGACGCTTCTTCCGCGTAGGGGTGGCTTGCGTCCACCACGGCCTGCACGCCTTTGGCTGTAATCAACCGGCAAATGTCCTCCGCGTTCAGACGGCCCACCTGCACCGGCAAACCGGCTTCGGCCATGCTTTTGGCAGCGTTCTCCGTCACGACGGTGGTCAACAGGTCGTATCCCGCCGCCATGATCCGCAGGGCCAACTCCCGTGCGTCGCTGGTTCCGGCCAATATGAGAATCATCGCTCGTCCCTCCTACTTCGCCCCCTGCGGCATGTGCTCGTGATGGTGGTCATGGCTGCCGCCGCGGCTGTGGTCATGATCGTGGCTGTGGTCATGATCGTGACTGTGGCCGTGATGATGCCCGTGGCCATGATCGTGGTCGTGATGATGGTGGTGATGATGGCCGATGTGCTCCATCGCCGCCAGCCTGTACTGGCAGGTGTCACAGTTCAGCCTTACTTCGCCGTGCAGCGCCTCTTCCACCCGCTCTTTCAGCACCGCCTTGAGCAGCGGGTGGTAGCCGAAATATTCCGCCAGGGTAAAGCGGACTTCGGGATAACGCGCGCGAAAGTGCCCCAATTGATCCGCCATCCGCTTGATCAGCACGCCGGTAAACAGAAAGTACGGCAGCACCACCACGTGGCGCGCCCCCAGCTTGACACAGCGCTCCACTCCTTCTTCGTACAGGGGAAAGGTGACGCCCATGAAGGCCGTCTCCACCCATTTCGCCCGCCATCGCTCCCAGAACAGGCGGGACATCTTGTAGATGTCACTGTTGGCGTCCGGATCGCTGCTGCCCCGGCCGATGACCAGCACGGCCAGCTCCTCGTCATCCGCCCCGGAGGCGAATCCGGCTTCCGCCATGCGCGCCGCCAATATGTCCAGCACCTGCTCGTGGACGCCAATCGGCCGCCCGTAGATAAATTGCACGTGCGGATGCTTTTCCTTCGCCTCGTCGATGGCCGCCGGAATGTGAATCTTGGCGTGGCCGGCGGAAAACAGGATGATCGGGATGACCGCCACCCGGGTCGCCCCTCGCTTCACACAGGTGTCCAGTCCTTGCAGCACGTCCGGCTGTTCAAACTCCAGAAAACACGTTTCGATGATGGGTATGTCCAACTCCGGGGCCAACGCGGCCACAAACTGCCTGACTTCTTCGTTTCCCTCGGGGTCCTTGCTCCCGTGGCCGACAAACAACACCGCGTCCATGTCTCGTCCTCCTTATTCGCCCGCGGGCACGCTCCAGACCGGCGAGCAGACTCAATCCCCGCAGACGGCGTTTTCAATCTTTGGCGCAGGCATCTCCTGCCAGACAAATCCCTCAATCTCACCGACGCGCTGAAAAAACTTGTGAAACCGTTCGTTCGGGAAGGCATCCCGCTTGTACCGCGCCACAATCCGCTCAATGAGCGGCACGATCTCCTCAGGCTCAATACCCTCCGCCACCGGTATGCCGGCGTGAGCGCTGCGCCCCACCGTTTTGGCGCCGAGGAACAGGTCAACCTTTCCCTTGCGAAAGACGATGCCGATGTCTTCCTTGACTGCGCCGTAGCAGGCCATGCCGCAGCCGTTGACCCCGATCTTCAGTTCCTTGGGCATCGTCTGGCCGCCCAGCTTTTGCTGAAGCTCCTCTGCGTAGGGAATCCCGTCCTTTTTCTCCCCGTCGCAGAAGTCGCACGCCTTCACCTGCACCACGTCACCGGTCGGCATCAGCAGCAGCCCCAGCTGGCGCAGGCGTTCTGTCACCGTATTGGGATCGGCGGTCGGGACGCGCAGGATGATCTGGTGATGCGGCGTGTATTCGATTTCCCCTTTTTCTCCTGCCAGTTCGGCCAGCGCGAGCATCTGCCGAGGCGTAAACTTCTTGTTTGCCACCCCCGGGCTGACTGCGCACTCGAAAATCATTTCGGGCACAAACCCGCTGGGGGGCCTGCCAGCTGGCGGAGCAGCGGTTGCCGCTCCCTCGTCCCCATGAAGCGCAGCAAGTGCCTGCATCGCCCAGTCGTACGGCGTCCGGACGGCGTCAGGCTGCTCTCGCTGACCGGCCGACATGTCCGCGACAGCCGCGGCGGACTCCTCCGCGGCAGGAGATGGCGCCGCCTGAACCAGGCCGCTGCCTGCCTGTGCTTCCAGCGACCACGGCTCGTTTTCCACCCGCAGTCGCTGGTGCGGCTTCAGCGCCTGTTCGTCTGACGACAGCGTATACTTGCGCTGATAGCCGCGCGGGGTAATCATCAGCCCGTCGTAGACAAAGGTGGAGGAATTGCCGATGATGACCGTCGTCAGCATGCCGATGTCGTGCTCCAGCATCTTGCCCAGCGTGGTCAGCTCGATCCGCTGCCGCTCTCGATAGGCGCTTTTGACGATGCCGACCGGGGTGTCGGGCGAGCGGTACTTGAGCAGGATGCGCTGCGCCTCCACGATTTGGCGCGTCCGCCGTCCGCTGCGCGGGTTGTACAAGGCGATGACGAAATCTGCCTGTCCCGCTGCGTCGATACGCTTGGCGATCCGTTCCCACGGCGTCAGGTGGTCGCTCAGGCTGATGGTGCAGGCGTCGTGCATGATCGGTGCCCCAAGCAGAGCCCCGCAGGAGTTGATTGCAGAGATGCCCGGGATCACCTCCACCTCCACACCGCCCTCCCGCGACCAGCCCTGCTCCACCAGCACTTCGTAGATCAGCCCGGCCATGCCGTACACGCCCGCGTCGCCGCTGGAGATCACCGCCACTGTTTTGCCTGCTTCCGCCTGCCGGACGGCTTCCCGCGCCCGGCTCACTTCTTCGGTCATGCCGGTGCTGACGATCTCCTGATCGGTCAAGAGGCCGCAGATCAAGTCCACATAGGTGGTGTACCCGATGATCACGTCACTTTCCTCGATCGCTTCCCTGGCCCGCTTGGTAATGTGTTCGAAACTGCCCGGCCCGAAGCCGACGACAAACAATTTTCCGCTCATGAGGAGCCTCCTTTCCATAACGGTCCCTATGGGCCCGTGCTCACCGAAATCGCGAAGGCCGCCGCCATGCAGAAGACAAGCCCCAGGACCGACACCAGCTTCATCAGCCGGACCGCCGCAGCGATGTCGTCCGGGCGGAGCGGCCGGAGAGGATTGCCCAGCTTGGCCCGGTTGGACGGCACGCCCTGGTAGTAGTTGAGTCCGCCAAGCTGCACGCCGAGCGCGCCCGCCACGCCCGCTTCCGGCAGCCCGCTGTTGGGGCTGGGGTGCAGCCTGGCGTCGCGCCGGATTACCGCCCAGCACTGGCGCCAGTCCAGCCGTATCAGCCAACTGACGGCGACGAGCAAAAGGGCGGTCAGGCGGGCGGGCAGGTAATTGAGCAAATCGTCAAACCGCGCCGACGCCCAGCCGAGATTGCGGTACTTCTCGTTCTTGTAGCCGACCATCGAGTCCAGGGTATTGGCCGCCCGATAGGCCATCGCCAGCGGCGCGCCGCCCAGCGCGGCGTACACCAGCGGAGAGATGATCGCGTCGACGATGTTCTCCGCCACGGTCTCCACCGCCCCCCGGCAAATTTCCGATTCATCCAGCTGCTCCGTGTCCCGGCCGACGACCATGGAGAGCGACTGGCGGGCCGCCGCCCAATCACCTCTTTGCAGGTGGTGAAAAATCTCCATGCCGGCGTCGGCCAAGCCTTTGGTGGCAATGGTGGTGGAAATCAGCCAGACTTCCAGAGCGATGGCCAGCCAGGGATGGACCCATCCCGCCGCGTACAGCAGTGCCCAGGTGACGACAAGGCTGCCGCCTGCAATCAACAGCGGGAACAAAATACCGGCCGCTTTCAGGTGCTCTTCCCGCTTGACCAGCGCGCGCAGCAGCCGCTCCAGCCCCATGATGCACCAGCCTATTCCGACCACCGGATGCGGCAGACTGCGCGGATCGCCCACCACCCGGTCTATCCCGTACGCTGCCAGCAATATCAATGCCTCGTTCATCTCGTCCCTCTCTTTGTTTCCACACGCGGTGGTTCCGTTCTATTACCCATGCGGGAGGCAGGAATGGGCTTTTTTTCCCGCAAATCGCCGCTCTGCGGCAGGGCTCACAAGCTGCTCTGCATGGAAACATGCTTCTCGCCCGATGCAGAAGGATTGTCTTCCATCCGTGCCGCCGTCCAGCGGCGTCCGTCCCACTTAGCGACGATAACGCCGCCGTGGCCCACGCCGTCCACCTGCCAGTAGCGGCGGGGATCGTTTTCCACCCAGGCCGCCTGAAACCAGCGGATAACACCGCCGTGGGTCACCAGACAGACGGTATCGTCCATGGAAACAGACCTCATCAGCTGCATCAGCCAGCGATCCACCCGCTCCCCCAACTGGGTCAGGGTTTCCCCGCCCGGCGGCGCACAGTCAAACGGATTGTCGTACCAGCGGCGGGCGAGTTCGCCGTCCCGTGCCATCAGCTCGTCATAGGTGAGCCGCTCCCACGCGCCAAACGACAGCTCGCGCAGGGCGGGCACGGCGCGGGGCCCCAGTCCCCAGACAGCTGCCAGCCGTTCCGCCGTTTGCCGGCAGCGGAGCAAATCGCTGGTGTAAAGCGCCGCCGGGCGTTCCGAAGCGAGCATCCGGGCTGCCTGCTCCGCCTGGGCGCAGCCGTGTTCGTTCAGCGGCACATCGCTGTGTCCCAGGTAGCGGCCGGTGCGGTTCTCCTCCGTCTGTCCGTGTCTCACCCAGATCCACCTCACGGCCACCAGCTCCCGATCAGGATGAGCAGAATCACGGCTTCGGCGCTCTCGATCAGGGCGCCGTAGCAGTCGCCGGTCAGGCCGCCCAGCTTGCCGGCGACCGAGCGGGCAAACAGCAGGCTGATGACGAGCGACAGCACGACAGCCGTCACCGCCCGGATGTCGGCAAGCCACCAGCCCAACGCCAGCACAAAAAGATAACCGGCGCCGATGTGGAAAGGACGGAGCGCCTCGCCGATGCTTTTGCCGACGCCCTTTTCTCCGGTGACGTACGGCCAGCAGCGGATCGCCAGCAGCACATGCGTGCGTGCGGCGGCGGGCACCAGCAGCAGACAGGCGGCAAGCTGCCAATGGTCGAGCTCGGCCAGCGCCGCCGTCTTGACCAGAAGCAGCACAATCGCCGCCAGCACCCCCATCGCTCCGGTCCGGCTGTCTTTCATGATCGCCAGCATCTGTTCCCGCGGCCGGCTGCTGCCCAGACCGTCGGCCAGGTCCATCCAGCCGTCCAGATGCAGTCCGCCGGTGATGTAGACCCAGCAGGCCATCGTCAACACGGCAGCAGTCAGCGGCGCAAACGCCCACAAGGCCGCCTGATGCACCCCACACAGCACGAGGCCGATCACCAGTCCGACAGCCGGGTACCAGACGACGCTCTTCTTCCAGGCCTCTTCCGACGGGCGCAGCCAGGGAACAGGGATGCGGGAAAAAAACGACAGTGCATGAAAAAACGCGTTCATCCTTTTATCCTCCAGGGAATGCCTGCCAAAACGGCATAGACCGTATCAGCCCGGCTGGCGGCCAGCTGGTTGACGTCGCCCAGCACGTCGGCAAACCAGCGGCCCAGCTTGGTCATCGCGACGCCGCCCAGACCCACCTCGCTGGTCACGGCGATAACGGTACGGCCGTCGCTGCAGGCTTCATCCAGCCACTGCTCCGCTTCCTCCAGGAGCGCCCGCCCGATTGCTTCGTCCCGCCAGGACGCTTCCGGCACACTCATCAGCCGTGTGCTGACCCACGTCGACAGGCAGTCCAACAGCACCACCGGATACCTCTTCAGTTGCGGCAGGGTCACAGCCAGGGTGCCATCTGTTTCGGCCAGTCCCCAATTGCGGGGCCGCCGCGCCCGATGCCGCTCAATCCGTTGCTTCATTTCCTCGTCCCATGCCTGGCCGGTGGCCACGTACAAGACGGGGCCTCCCGCCTGTGCAGCCAGTTTTTCGGCGAAGCGGCTCTTCCCCGAGCGGACGCCTCCGGTAACGACGATCAGGCTCAGCGCCGCTCCCTCCTTTCACGCCAGACGTCCCGCAAGGCCGTCAACAGGCGGTCGTTTTCCGGCCGGGTGCGGACTGCGATGCGAAAATCACCGGGCGTCAAGCCGGGGTACATGGCACAACTGCGAATCAAGATGCCCCGTCTGCCCAGCAGCTCCTGCAGTTCCGCCGCCGTTATCTGAGCCGGACAGCGCACGAGCAGAAAGTTGGCTTCGCCCGGCCAGACGCGCCAGCCCAGTTCCTGCGCGATGGCACCGGACAGATAGGAACGCTCTTTGGCAATCAGCCGTCTGGTTTTCGCTTCGTAGTCCGCTTCCTCCAGGCAAAGCTCCCCGGCCGCAAGCGCCAGACTGTTGACGCTCCAGCTGACCTGCTTTTCCCGCAGCCGCTCAATCAGCGCGGGCACGGCGACGGCGTAGCCGAGGCGCAGCCCGGGAATGGCGAACATCTTCGTCAGCGAGCGCATCACCAGCACGCGCGGAAACCGGGAAAGCTGGTCTGCCAGCGTAAACTGACGCTCCTCCGCGACAAAGTCGAGAAACGCCTCGTCGATCACCAGATGCGTGTCTGTCCTGTCGGTCCAGCCGGCCATCCGCAGCAGTTCTTCCGGTTCATACAAGAGGCCGGTCGGGTTGTTGGGAGAACCGACAAAGACAAGGTCTGCCTGTTCAAACAGCCGGTCCAGCTCCGCCTCGTCCGGCTTGAAGCCGCGATCTTCCCGCCCCGGGCAGGTCAGCACGCGGGCGCCGAACTGCCTGGAAAGTTGGGCATATTCGGAAAAACAAGGCGTGACGATGCCGACCGTCTGCGGCTTCAGTGCGAGGATCGCCAGGGCCATCGCCTCGGCCGCCCCGTTGGTCGGCAGAAGCCACGATGCCGGCAGGTTCAGCTTTGCCGCCAATGCGCTGCGAAACGACCGGTGCCCCGGATCGGGATAGTGAACCACCCGAGGCAGCACCTCCCGCAGTCCTTCCAGCACGCGGGCAGGCGGGCCCAGCGGGTTGATGTTGGCGCTGAAATCGACAAATTGCCCGACTTCCACACCGAAGCGCTCCGCCGCCGTAACCAGATCGCCGCCGTGACCGAACACCTCCAACACGGCGGTCATCAATACTCCACCCCCAGCACGGCGGGGATGCCTTCGTCATAGTAGTGCTTGACCGCTTTCATCTCCGTTACCAGATCGGCAATCGCGATGATTTCCGGCCGCGCGTCCCGTCCCGTAATCACCAGATGCACGTGGCTCGGCCTGTTTTTGATCGTGTCCACTACATCGTCCAGCGGCAGCACGTCCGCTACGGGAAAACGATCAATCGCCAGCGCGTTGTTCAATTCGTCGAGAATCACCATGTCGTATTCGCCGCCCAATACCTGCTCCTTGGCGTATCGCCACGCTTCCCGCAGAGCGGCGCGGTGCTCCTCGGGCGTTTTCGTCCAGGTAAAGCCGATGCCTTTTTGCACCATCTCGATGCCCAACCGGTCAAAGACGATTTTTTCCCCGTAGGTGCGTTCCGGCGACTTGATAAACTGTACCACCAACACACGCTTGCCGCGGCCGGTCGCCCGTACGGCCAGCCCCAGCGCCGCCGTTGTCTTCCCTTTTCCGTCCCCGGTGTACACCAGGACCAGTCCTCGCTTGTTGTCGGATTTGTTCATCGACCATTTCCTCCCCCTCTGGCCGGCCAACCAGGGACGCGATGCCAAACGGTCCGCCCCTTGTGCCAGCTCATCTACCGTTCACGGTGTCTTTTCAGATACAATTAAAAAACGCTTTGCTTTCCTCGAAAACCAAAGGAAGCAAAGCGTCGACACGACGTCCACGACAATCCTCACCTTTTCCTTTGACCCGAAGGAAATCAGTGCTCACGCAAAACAGGCAGGTCTCCTGGCTTGAGGATCGCCGCTTTCCTTCTCCTTCCCACTCCCGCTGGAGCAGTGGATGGCTGTCGCCGCGAAGGAAAACTCCCCTCTTACAGTGGCGGGACCGCGTTGGATTTTCACCAAACTTCCCTTTTAACTTCACCCGCCCGGAAGCGTCCGCGCAGGTGAAGACCTGTTTGCCGTATGCAGTTGTCGGTGCCGCACATGACCGGCACTTGTCTCCATCATAACAAAAGTGGCCGTGGATAGGAAGGAAAAAGCGAGCGGGCAATGGGCTGACTTTTAATCGACGGGCGCCATCGAGCCATCTGGATTCAAAATTTCTTCTGCTCTGGTTCCATTCACATTGGAGTAAACATGCAGATTGCGATTGGGGCCTTGAAGGTAAGCGATGGTGTACAGGTAGACTCGTTCATCTTTCCAGCCGATGAAGAAGGCGGCTCCTACTTTTCCGCTGCGAATCCCCTCTTGATCAATGACATGGTCGGGCACAGAGGACTGGTAATCCTCCTCGGTGAAAAAGCGGTACAGCCAGAATTCATCACAGCCGTTTTCGAGATCCCCCTGGTCATCCACGAGAACGTACCTGTCACCGAACAGTGCGGCGACTTCTTGTTTGGTTGAGCCGATTGTTACGTTGTCTTTTATCCTGGCAACGGTTTGCAGCACTTCTTCTTCACGGACCGTCTGTCTTTCGGGTGGGAGTACGAAGATTCTGTCAAATAAATCAAAGGGATAACAGGCGACCAGGATCGCGGCCATGACTGCGGGAATCAGATATAGGTACGTTTTTCCTTGCAAAATGGTTTGTCCCCCTTCGTTCTTTGAACAGCAGCGAAAACACGTCACGCTTGCATTTACCTTCTACCAATATTTACTATAATATTATATTGCTGGAATTTATTGAACCCGCCCGAACCAATCAGGCCTGATCTGATAATGCTCCACGCACAAAAAAGCAGCCCTGCATGCAGCCGGAGATCATTCCGGTGCACGAGGGCTGTGTTCGCCTTTTAGTTTATCTTCTTCCCCGCTCCGCTGTTTTGGGCCGTACCTGTGCAGCGGGTATGCTTATCCGCTCTTTGCCCATCAGCAGGATCCCTACGACCGCCAGACAGGCCGGAATCAGCGCCCACATGAACGTCTGCGCAATCGACGAGGAGAGGACTGCGGTAATCTGCTCCAGGACAGGTGCCGGAATGGACGCCCGGGTTTCCGGAGTCAGCACCGCCCGCGGGTCAACCAGCCCCCCTGCCGGAATGCCGCTTCCACCGGCAAATACCTCTTCCAAGCCGCTCTGGAACAGGTTGCGCTGTACGATTCCAAACACGCTCACGCCCAGCGTCATGCCCAGCGAGCGGAAAAACGAGTTGGTCGAGCTGGCCGAACCGCGCTGACGCATGTCAAAGTTGTGGATCGCAGCCATGCCCAGGACGGAGAAGGAAAAACCGACGCCAAACCCGGTAAGGACCATGTAGACGGTCACCAGACTGCGCGAGACCTCCGGTGTCAGCGTCCCCAACAAAAACAAGCCGGACAGGAAAAAGGCGGCGGACAGCAGCATGATGTTGCGGTAGCTGGTCTTCGTCGTCAGCATCCCGCCCGTTTGGCTGCCGAGTACCGATCCGAGCATCATCGGAGTGAGCAGCAGCCCCGAGTTGGACGCCGAGCCGCCAAACACTCCCTGGATAAAGATCGGAATGTAGACGGTCGTGATGATGAAGGACGCGCCGTACAGAAGAGACACCATATTGCTCGCGGCAAACAGCCGCTGTCTGAACATGGAAAACGAAATGATCGGCTCGGCCGCCCGTCTCTCCACGTACAAAAACACGGCAAACAGCACGGCAAACGCGGCAAACAGACCGAGAATCACCGCAGAGTCCCAGGCGAATTGATTGCCGCCCAGCTCCAGTGCAAACATCAGGCTGACCACCGCTCCCACCAGCGTGATCGCACCCCACCAGTCAATGCTCTGCTTGCTGTGTTCCAGCGACTCCTTGTAGTACGCGGAGATGAACCAGAGCGACAGAAGACCGATCGGCACGTTGATGTAAAAGACCCAGTGCCAGCCAAAGTAATCGGTGATGTAGGCGCCGAGCAGGGGACCGACAACGCTGGACGTGCCGAACACCGCTCCGAACAGGCCAGTCATTTTCCCCCGCTTCTCCGGTGGGAACACGTCAAAAATGATCGTAAAGGCAATCGGCATCAGCGCTCCACCGCCAATCCCCTGGATGGCCCGGTAGATGCTGAGCTGAACAATGCTGCCTGCCGTCCCGCAGAGGATCGATCCGAGCAAAAACACGATCAACCCAAACACGTAAAACCGTTTGCGGCCGTACATGTCGGACAGTTTGCCGAAGATGGGCATCCCCGCCATCGTCGCCACCATGTACGCCGACGTGACCCAGACAAACTTGTCCAGACCGCCCAACTGGCCGACGATCGTACCCATCGCGGTGGCGACGATCGTGTTGTCCATGGACGCCATCAACAGACCGAGCAGGAGCCCGGCAACCACAAATTTCACATTCGACTTCTTGGCAATCACGCCGATCTCCTCCTCTTTCAACTTCTCTATGAACTTGATTATTGCCAATGTGGCCCGGAAAAAATAAACCTTCCCTCCTGGTCTATACGGAGAGAAGGATATGGAAATTTCAACAAGTATCAGCTTTTTAGCACGTCGTGGTCGACGTAGCGCTCGCCGTTCAGCTCGCTGATGACGTTGATCGCCACCCTGGCCCCGTCACCGGCGGTGATGATCGTATGCACACTGACGCCGGCGCACGTTCCGGCCGCCCAAATGCCCTCCACACTGGTCTTGCCGTCCCGGTCGACGTCAATCACCGTTTTGATCCGCGGCTCGGTGCCGGGCTTGGTCGCCACGCCGATCTTTTCCGCCAGATCGACCAGGATGCCGGTAGCGAGAATCACGTGTTTCGCTTCAAACGTCCCTGCGCTGTCTGTCTCCAGCGTAAAGCCCTGTTCCGTTTTGACGATGTTGGTCACCTGGCCGGACACCAATTCCGCGCCAAATTTTTCCGCCTGCTTTTTCCCGATATCCACCAGGTCAGGCCCGGTGATCTCCATTACGCCGTAGTGATTTTCCACCCAGGCTCGTTTGGTGATGCTCTTGTCACTGTCGATCAGCAGCGTTTTTTTGCCAGCCTTCGCCGTAAACAGCGCCGCGCTGGCTCCTGCCGGTCCTGCCCCAATAATCGCAATCTCGTACATTCTGACATGCCCCCTTCCAGTTTTTATGATACCCAACTTAATCATATACCAAGTATGGAAAAAAGAAAATCCACCGGGCACATCGGGGCCAGTCTCAACAAAAAAACCTCTTGAGCTTGATAGCCCAAGAGGTTTCGCCTCGTTTCGCCTTGTCTTTCGACCTTACTGCACCATGGTGTTGAAGCTCATGACCCAAATGGAGCCGGCGACGATCGTCAGCACGATCACTCCGCCCAGGATCAGTGCCTGCACATTGTAGCGGGGTTTCTCCCCTTCGCGGATGTGCATGAAGAAGAACAACTGTACGAACAGCTGCAGAACGGCCATCGCCATGATTGCAACAACCAGTGCAGTACCGGTCAGCACCTTGTTCATGACCAGCACCAGCGGGATGATGGTCAGCACGATCGACAGAACAAACCCGATGACGTACGACTTGAGGGAGCCGTGCCCCTCTCCGTGACCATGACTGTCGTGTTGCATCATCTTACATCACCCCCATGAGATAGACGACCGTAAAGAGGAAGATCCAGACGACGTCAAGGAAGTGCCAGTACAGGCCCAGATTGGTGACTTTGCGCTTGGTGACCGCCGTGATGCCGTGTTTGCCCAACTGAATCATCAGCGCAGCCATCCAGAACAGACCGAGCGTCACGTGCAGACCGTGCGTACCCACCAGCACGTAGAACGCGGACCAGAATGCACTGGTGGAAATGGCGGCGCCTTCCGAGACCAGATGTGCAAACTCGGTCACTTCCAGCACGACGAACGACAGACCCAGGATGGCAGTGATCGCCAGCCAGCCAATCACCTGTTTCACTTTTCCCTTGTGCATGGCCAGCATCGCCACCCCGCTGGTGAAGCTGCTGGTCAACAGGATAAACGTAGAAGCAATCACGCCCGGGAGTTGGAACAGCTCTTTACCGGTCGGCCCACCCGCGTAGCTGTGCATCAATACGGCATAGGTGGCAAACAACGTGCCAAACAGAACGCAGTCCGTAACCAGGAAGATCCAGAACCCGACGACCTTGAGAGATTCGTGGTCCTCGTGTCCGTGGTCGTGGTCATGATGTGCCATCGCTTGTTGCATTATACAGCCCTCCCCAGAGAAGCCTCGGTGCGTCTCACTTCGTCCACAGGGATGTAGTAGTCCGTGTCATACTGGAACGAACGCACCAGCATCGAGATGCCGACACCTGCCAGACCAATCACGATCCACCAGGTCCAGCCCCATACGAAACCAAATCCGGCAATGAACCAGAAGAACGACATGATAAACGGAATGCCCGAGTTTTTCGGCATGTGAATCGGCTCCAGCTTGGCCGGCGTTTCGTTTGCCGTGCCGTTTGCTCTCGCCTGCTTGGTCGCCCACCAGTCGTCCCGCTCTTTGACCTGCGGAATGACAGCGAAGTTGTACAGCGGCGCCGGAGACGGAATCGACCATTCCAGCGTGCGTGCGTTCCACGGGTCGCCCGTGGTGTCGCGCTCGCCGTGTTTAATGCTGTAGGCGATCTGCCATACCTGGAAGATGAAGCCGAATCCCATCAAGAACGCGCCGACGGTAGAAACCATGTTGAGCGGTGCCCAGCCGAGGTCCCATCCGTACGTGTAAAGGCGTCGGGTCATGCCCATGAAGCCAAGTGCGTACTGCGGCATGAAGCAGACGTAGAAACCGATGTTCCAGAGCCAGAAGCCCCATTTGCCCAAGCGTTCATCCAGCTTGAAGCCAAACATTTTCGGCCACCAGTAGTAAATCCCTGCGAGGTATCCGAACACGACCCCGCCGATCAGCACTTGGTGGAAGTGCGCGATCAGGAAGTAACTGTTGTGGTATTGGTAGTCCGCCGGAGCGACAGCCAGCATCACACCGGTCGCACCCCCGACCAGGAAGCACGGGATAAATGCGATCGTCCACAGCATCGGCTGTTTCAACTGAATCCGTCCCCGGTACATCGTGAACAGCCAGTTGAACACCTTCACCCCGGTCGGAATGGCGATTGCCATCGTCGTGATCGCAAAGAACGCGTTGACGTTTGCCCCCGCACCCATGGTGAAGAAGTGGTGCACCCAGGTGAAGAAGGACAGCACGCTGATGATCACCATTGCGAAGACCATCGACTTGTAACCGAAAACCTGTTTCTTGGCGAACGTTGCCACGATCTCAGAGAAGATACCAAAGGCCGGCAGCACCACGATGTATACTTCCGGGTGGCCCCACATCCAGATCAGGTTGACGTACATCATCGGGTTCCCGCCGCCGTCCATCGTGAAGAAGTGAGCGCCGAGGAAGCGGTCGATGAAGAGCAGTGCCAGCGTCACCGTCAGGATCGGGAACGCGTAGATAATCGTGATACAGCTCGACAGAACCGACCAGGAGAACAGCGGCATCTTCATCAGCGACATGCCCGGTGCACGCATTTTCAGGATGGTCACCAGGAAGTTGATCCCGGTGGCCAAACTACCGATACCGGAAATCTGAATCCCCCAGATGTAGAAGTCCTGTCCGACACCCGGGCTGAACATTTTCTCCGACAGCGGCGGATACGCGAGCCAGCCGGACTCTGCAGAACCCCCGATCACAAAGGAGAGGTTGAACAGCATTGCACCAAAGAAGAACAGCCAGAAGCTGAGTGCGTTCAAAAACGGATACGCGACGTCGCGCGCGCCGATCTGCAGCGGCACGACGATGTTGAACAGCGCGAACATCATCGGCATCGCCATGAACAGAATCATGATCGTGCCGTGCGTCGTAAAGATCGCGTTGTAGTGCTCGGAGTGAAGAAACTCCACATTGGGCATGGTGAGCTGCATCCGCATCAGAAGCGCATCCACGCCGCCGCGGAACAGCATCAAGAGCGAGCAGATCAGGTACATGATCCCGATCTTCTTGTGATCGACGGTTGTCAACCATTCGCGCCACAGCCAGCCCCATTTTTTGTACTTGGTCAGGACAAACACGATGGCCAGGGTGGTCAGCACAATAGCCACATCCGCCCCGTAAATCAACGGGTCACCGGTGACAAAAAACGTGGATGCAAAAGACTTGATGTCCTCCCACATACGGTGATCCTCCTCCCTTTCCGTTTATGTGTTACTGGTTCGATACGGACATTTCATGCTGGTGTGAAGCCTGGGCGTCATTCGCGCCGTGGCTGCTGTGCGCTCCACCGCCTTGATGTCCTTCGTGTTGATTGTCGTTGTTTTTCAGATTGTTCTTGTAGTGGTTCATGCCGTTTGGATGATTGCCGTGTACGTGGCCGTATTTCATCACGATTTCCTCGAACAGCCCTTTCGGGAAAGCCGAATACGTCAAGCGGTCGGACAGACCCGGTTTCACCAGGTTTTCGTAATCCTGTTTGGTCATGCCCGGCGCAGTGTTTTTCACCTGCTGCACCCACTGGTCAAACTTCTCCTGCGGTTCGGCAATTACCTTGAACTGCATGTGGGCAAAGCCTTTCCCCGTGAAGTTGGCCCCGGTGCCGTAGTACTCACCCGGCTCATCCGCCTGCATCCACAAGCCCATCGCCATGCCCGGCATCGTATAGATCTGGCCAGCCAACTGCGGTACCCAGAACGAGTTCATCGGCGCCTCGGCGGTCAGCTCAAATTGAACGGGAACGTCCGTCGGAATATGCACGTAGTTGACAGTAGCGATGTTTTGTTCAGGATAAGTAAACAACCATTTCCAGTCGAGCGACGTAACCTGTACCGTGATCGGCTTTACGTCTTTTTTGGGAGGCTCAACCAGCGCATAGGTATCGCGCACCGTAAAATAACCAAGAATGGCAATAATGACGACAGGAATCCCCCACCAGATCAGCTCCAGCGTGGTGTTGTGCGCCCATTCCGGTTGGTACGGAGCCTTGTTCCCCGGTTTGTCCCGATAGCGCCATACGATGTAGAAGGTGATCGCAAACACCGGCAGGATCACGATCGAGACGAGAATAATGGAAGTAATAATCAGATTGTACTGCGTTTCAGCAACGGGCCCCTTCGGATTGAGGACCAGGTATTCGCTCCCGCATCCGCTCAACAGGACGCAGGCCAATACCGCCATGATCCAAAACTGGACCCGTCCGAGCCACTTTCTAGCTGCCATTTCTTCCTACCCCTCCTAACGTTCCAACAGAAAGGAAACGACCGTTCACATTCAGTTTTAATAAACTTGCTTTTTGCCTTCATATCGTATCAAAAGCGCATTTGTTTTGTACCTTCGTTTGCACACCGTTCAAGAATTCGCCGCTTTTTCGTGACAAAGTGTTCACATATACTTCACTTTTTGCTCAAAACTTTGTTACCAATATCCTGTTTTTCTAACCGCCACCTAATAATGGTTGATTTTTCAAGAGAAAAGCCCTCTCAAGATCGCTCGTCTTGAGAGGGCTTTCACCCAAATTCTTCATTATTTTATTTGATCAGTTCATGAATTGCCGTATATTTCCTACGATTCGGTGTGAAGTAACTGGAACACCGTGCTCAGCAAAAAGATGTTCATGCCGCCGATCAGCAATCCAATCGCCGCCATCAGTCCAAAATTATCCGCACGGAAATCGCTTACATTCATCATAAGCAAAACAGCACCAAGTATTGTAGCTGCCCACGCGAGCCATTTCAAGGTTGTCGCAGCTTTGATACCATTGCTCAATTGGTCCATCGCATCCAACCCCTGTCCGTTTTCTTTGATTGATGGCTCTATTGTAACACATTTTTCACACTTTGTTCACGTTTTGTTCAATTTTTTCTCAAAAAAATGTCGTTTTTTTCGAGAGGATGGGGGACGTTTCCAATCTCGTGGACGGAACAGCTGTTACACGCAGAGCAGAGATCGCCATTTCCATGTTACATACTATGCGGACAGGTTTGACGAGCTGGGGCGGGTTGGAAAAGTTCGCGAGCGATGGCATGTGTATACCCGGAGAGGCCTTGAGATGTGCAAGCCGGAGACTACACCGGATATGCTTTCAACGATTGGCCCAGTTTCCCCCTTGTAACTCATCCTGTAATCTCTTGATAAATGTTTTCGCCGCATGGCTAAGAAACCTGTCAACGCGATAAATAATACCGATATCCCGAGTTGGGCCTCCCTCGATCTTGATGGCACGCAAGTCGGGATCATTCATGGATAAAATTAGTGGCAGTGGTTGAATTGTCGCACCGATATTCGCTTTGACTAATCGAATAAGCGAAAAAGGTGTTGTCGTTTCAATAATAGGATCTAAGCTGAAGCCACGCTTTCTACAACAATCATCGACTATCTCGCGTCCAAGCGTGCCTTTCGGGTACATCACGGTTCTAATATGTCGAAGTTCCTCCAACTCGATGGAGCTTCGATCCGCCAATTCGTGGTTCACCGATACGACCAGCACATACTCTTCGCGGGATAAGGGAATTCTCACAATCCGCTCATCTGGGAGAGGCAGGATTGCAATTCCAATATCCACTTCCATATCCAATACTTGCTTCAAGATTTCGATTGATGTCAATACGGTTAGTCGTATATGAGGAAATTCATGGTGAAAATCGATTAATAGTTGTGTAATTCTGTAATCGAGATCAGATGGGATCGCGCCAATGACCAGTGTTCCACGCTGTTGATTGCGCAGTTCATCAATGGCGTCGATTGCATTTTTTCGGGTTCTGAACATCTGGATACTGTATTCTAGCAGCAGTCTGCCTGCTTCGGTTAGTGCGATTCGTTTGCCAATCCGATCAAACAACGGCATCCCAATTTCATCTTCCAACGATCGAATCTGGTGACTGAGCGTCGGTTGCGATATGCCCAATTTGTCCGCTGCTTTGGTAAAGTGCAGTTCCTCGCATACAGCGACAAAGTATTCTAGTTGTCTAAGATCCATAATGGCCCCATCCCATTTCAATCATTCTTTTTTTCTATCATTTTAATAGAAATCATAATATTGATCAATTAACTTGTGTATTTTAAACTTAACCTCATTCACAAGAAAGTATTCACGCCAGTGATGTTTTAAGGAGTGAGTGTAATGAAACCTCGTTCAACGCTTTTGGTAATCGCCCTATTTTTGGCATCTCTAAACTTGCGGCCGGTTATTTCTTCGATTTCGCCGCTATTAGAGACGATTCGGAGCGATCTCGGAATGAGCGCATCCTCTGCCAGTCTTCTCACCTCTATACCGGTTCTATGTATGGGAATCTTCTCTCCGATAGCTGTCAAGTTGGGAATTCGTCATGGAATCGAACGGATGATAGCGTTAGCTCTAGTGCTCGTGGGCGGAGCTACTGTTCTCCGATGGTTTACGCCTTCTTATACATTCCTGCTACTGACCTCACTGATCGCTGGCATCGGTATTGCGACTGCGGGTCCGCTTCTATCTGGTTTCATTAAACGTTATTTTCCCAGCCAGGTGGCTGCCATGATCGGTGTCTATTCCGTAGCAATGGTGGCTGGAGCAGCCCTAAGCGCAGGTCTATCCGTTCCCTTCCAAAATGCCTTAAATGGCTCCTGGCGATCAGCATTAGGCTTATGGGCAATACTTGCCGTTATCGCTTTGCCTGCCTGGTGGTTATTTGTACCAAGACGTGTAGAGCCGAATCTTGATCAATCATCTTCTCTGAAAAACGCGGGGCAGTTGCCCTGGAGAAATCATAGGGCATGGCTTTTGACAGTATTTTTCGGAATGATGGCGTTTTTGTTCTACTCCATTACAGCATGGCTTGCACCAGCCGTCTCAAACATGGGGTACAGTAAGATTTACGCTGGCAACATGCTTACACTTTTCACATTGGTTCAAATTCCGGCAACCTTCTTGATTCCGATGCTGGTTAATCGTTATCCAAATCGACTTCTATGGATGGTTGCATGCTCTTTGCTTGAATTGGCAGGGTTACTGCTTGTCATCCTTTCTGGTTCACCATGGATTTCTGCGATTCTTCTCGGTATTGGCTGTGGTGGTCTCTTCCCTCTAGGGTTGATGCTGCCGATTGACGAAACATCGAACGCACAAGATGCCAGCTCATGGTCCGCCATGACACAATCGGTGGGATATGCGATTGGAGCACTTGGACCGTTTTTGGTTGGATGGATACAAGACATGACAAACAGCATTGTGTTCGCCTTCGTCGGACTAGCCGTGATCTGCACAGCGATGATTTTCTTGCAACTTTTCATCGGTTCCAAAAAGGAGCCAGACAGAGAACTGCCCGCATTCCCGAAATCCTCAAACTCTCTTGGCAATACCAACTAATTTAAACGATATTGACCTTCCGACCGAGTTCTAGCATAACTGGGGCTTGGCCCCTCCTGTGACCGGACTCTCACCGGCAGGAAAATAAGCTGAGCAACACCGCGCATAAAAAGAGAAGGCATCCTTGAGAATGCCTTCTCTTTTTTATGTGCTTTTGCAGACCCCATTATGCTCTTTAAGATGCTTCTCATCCGTCAACGCGGGCAGCTTAATGTTTCTGATCTTTGGAGAACACCGGCAGCAGCACCTCATCCACCAGACGGGTCAAATACGCGGCAGTGATCCTCTCGTGGCGGATAACATTTTCGACACGCAGAAGATCGAAGGGGAGACGCATTTGCAACTCGGTAAAATCATGGGTGATTTCTCCGCGCCGCTTGGCGTTTTCTTCCACCGTCTTCATAATCCTCACATTGCTGTCGAGCGCCTGTTCGAACCAGTCCCGGAACCGTTCATAATCTCTGCTGAATTCGGTCATCACGGCGCTCATCAGCTTCTGCCCGATGGCATCGAAAAACCGCTGGTAGATGCGGACGACCTCAAGCAAATCGGCGCGCAGACTTCCCTGGTCCCTGAGCAAATCGATCATTCTGCCGCCCATCGCCCGGGTGGACCTGTACTGGACCAGGGCATGCAGCAAATCAACGGGCGTTTCGTACCGGCGGTAAATGACCGTTCGGCTGGTTTGCGCCTGTCGGGCAACGCGTTGAAAGGTCATTTCCTCGTACCCCGATGTTTCGATGATTTCGTACGCAGCGTCCAGAATCGCCTTTTCCAGTTCTTCTCCCCGTCTTCGTTCCGCTTTCAATGACTTTTCCTCCCGAAAGATGCTGCAATCATTATACAACAAATAAGATACATGTTGCACCTTATTCAAAAAGCATGTATACTTATTTCGAAAATAAGATACATCATGTACCTTAACTAAGGAGTGGACGCACGTGAATCAAACCGACGGAACACTGCCGAAAGATCTTGTCCGCGTCGCACTGGTGCTGGTGTTCGGAGCGGTCGCCCCCATGCTGGACACCACCATGGTGAACATCGCGGTGAATCATTTCAGCCGGGATTTTCAAACTTCGCTGGAAACGGTGCAGTGGGTCATGACCGGCTATGTGTTGGCCCTGGCCATCGCCGTCCCTTTCTCCGGCTGGCTGGTTCAGCGGTTTGAGGGTAAATCCGTATATTTCATCGCGGAGCTGCTGTTCCTGCTCAGTTCCCTGCTGGCGGGGTTGTCCTGGAACATCGAAAGCCTGATTGCGTTCCGCATTGTGCAAGGGTTTGCCGCCGGGCTGATCATTCCCCTGCTGACCACGCTGCTTGTACAAGCCGCGGGACAGGATCAAATGGGGCGCTTGATGGCCATCGTGGGCTTGCCCATCATTCTCGGCCCCATCCTCGGCCCGGTCGCCGGTGGACTGCTCGTGGAGTATGCCTCTTGGCGCTGGATTTTCTACATCAATGTCCCGATCGGAATCATCGCCCTGGCTTTGATTTCCATGAAAATGCCGAGATTTCCCGCCACCAACAGACGCGCTGCGCTGGATTGGACCGGCATTCTGCTGCTGGGCGGACTTTCCGCAAGTTTCATCTACGGGATCTCGCGGGGGGCGGAAGGCGGCAGTTTTGGCGGCGGGGCTTCGATCGGCTTTATCGCGCTGGGCGTTATCTTGACGATCGCCTATATCGTTTACGCCCTTGTCCGCTCCTCGGCCGTCATCGTGCCCCTCAGCCTGTTCCGATACAAAAGCTTCACCGGGTCCGTCATCGCCTTGTTCCTGGCCGGTTTCGGGACGAACGGCGCCATGCTGCTGCTGCCTTTGTACTTTCAAAATGTTCGGCACGACTCCGTCATCTCCGCCGCGCTCGCGCTCATTCCGCAAGGTGCGGGCATGCTGCTCGCCAGACCCGTTATTGGGACGCTCACCGACCGGATCGGAGCCCGGCTTATTGTCCTGGCCGCTACGGCGATTACGGTCGCGGGAACCGTTCCGTTCATCCTTTTCCCGCCGGACGTTCCTTATTGGCAGATCGGCCTTGCACTGTTTATTCGAGGAATCGGTGTCGGCGGCATCACGATTCCGGTGATGACGGATTCCTATACGGGGCTCTCCGGCCATCAAGTTCCGCAAGCGAGCGTCGCCACGCGCATTATCCAGAATATCGGCGGTGCCTTCGGTTCGAGCGTACTGGCAACGGTCGTGGCCCTGCAATTGCGGCAAGCCGTTCCCGCTCTCCCGCATGAAGCCGCCGCCTATCACACCGGCTTTCTTGTCGCTACCGTGATGACCGCGGCAATGGCCATACCCGCCTTCCTCTTGACAAGCAAGACGAAGGCAAAGGCCCGAGCGTGACCAAGTGCTATTGAAAATACTTGAGTCCGCTTGGAAAACAAAGGGAAATTGTGGCAAAGCAAAGCCCCAAACTTCCCTGCTGATCAGGGGGTTTGGGGCTTTGCTTTTGTAAGCCGCGGTGAGGGGGGAGTCTGGGCTGTGCCTTTTTTTGTCTTCTATCTATATCATTACTCATTTACAAAAACCGTTTGTGCACCTTTTTTCCATCGTAGGTAAACTGCACCGCACGCTCCTCGATCACCGTCTCCAGATGGACGTTTTTGCCCCAAAGCTGGTAGATGTACGGCAGCGTCTTTTCCAGGTACTTGACATCCAGCTCCAATCCTTCGTAGTAATGCTTCAGGTACAGCTCGCCGGCCCGCAGGTAATCGCCGTCTTCGACCATGACGTACGGAAAGCCGCCGTTGACACGCGTCGCGGCCAGGCCGTCCCGCACCTGTTCCCAGGATTTTTCCGTCACCACCCAGTCGTTTCCCTGCTTGCCGAACAGGTACAAGTCCAGCTTTTCGACCAGCTCCTTGGTCAGGTAATTGCGCAGAAAGCTGATGTCCGACTCCAACTCGCGCACCTCGAAAATCTTTGCCCTTCCCTGTCCCGGCTTGCGTCCATAGCGCTCCTGCTCTTCCTTGGTCGGGTTATCCCAGCGCTCCTCGATATCCTCAAAAATTTTCAGCCCGAGATGATACGGATTGATGCTGGTCGGCGACGGTTGGATCACCGAGGCGTGCAGCTTGGCAAAGTCGATCGTCTCCGCTTCCGTCAGGTCCAACTCCCGCAGGATGCGCAAGTGCCAGTAGGTGGCCCAGCCTTCATTCATGATCTTCGTCTCCAACTGCGGCCAGAAATAGAGCATCTCTTCGCGGATGATTGTCATGATGTCCCGCTGCCAGTCCTCCAGAACAGTGCTGTACTCCATGATGAACAACAGCAGGTCTTTCTCCGGTTCGGGCGGGAACTTGCGGGTCGGCTTCCCTTGATCGGCTGGCTGTTCGTCTGTGCGATCCAGCCGCCACAGGTCGTCGTACGGCGTGGTCCGCTCTGTTTTGCCCGGTTTGCCGGTCGTCTCCTCCACCTCCCGCTTCCAGCGCAGTTTCGGCCGCAGCAGACTGGGATCGATGTGCTCCTGAATGGACAGGCAGGCGTCCAAAAACGACTCCACTGCCTCCTTGCCGTGCTTGATCTCGTACTGCCGAATCCGCTCCGAGCTGGCCGCCATGCTCTCCACCATGTCGCGGTTGGTGTTGGAGAACCGCACGTTGTTTTTGAAAAAGTCGCAGTGGGCCAAGACGTGGGCGACGATCAGCTTGTTCTGGATCAGCGTGTTGCCGTCCAACAGAAATGCGTAGCACGGGTTGGAGTTGATCACCAACTCGTAGATTTTGCTCAAATTGAGGTCGTACTGCAGCTTCATCCGGTAAAAGGATTTGCCAAAGCTCCAATGCGAGAACCGCGTCGGCATGCCGTACGCGCCAAACGTGTAGATGATGTCAGCCGGGCATATCTCGTAGCGCATCGGGTAAAAGTCAAGGCCGAAGCCTTTGGCGATTTCCGTGATTTCTTCAATCGAGCGCTCCAGTTCCTTGCGTTCGTCGTTGGTCATGTCGCTTCCCCCCATTTCTTCTCTCCACTATGTATATGGGAGCAGCTTGCATGAGAGCACTCGACAAGACGACGATGTAAAGCCGACCACCTTTGAGCTGGCCAATGACAAAGACGCCCCTTTTGCCGGGACGTCTTTGCCGCTGTCTGCACTAATCCGGTTGTTAACCTTGGATCCAGTCGCGTACGCCATAATAAATGAGTGCACCCGAGAACACGACTGCCGCCACGATACCAACACCATCGACGACAGGATCGATAAAGGAGAGGAACGTGCCTTCCAGCGGAATTTTCAAAAAGGACCAACCGCCTACGAGGCCGCCCACCAGCGTTGTCCATTTGCCCATGCTGCTCACCTCCTGCGGCGGCGACATCAGAAAGCTGCCGCCTTACTGCATCCTATGTCGCAAGTTGTGAGACGGTCTGGACGAAAGGCCAAAGTTCGCGTTCAACAATTTGCAATTGGGCATGGACGCCGTGATTGCGGTACAATAACGCTATATATGCATATCGTTACACAAAGGAGCGAATGTTTCGTGCGTATCTTTTTATTGCTTGGCGCTATCAGCGGTTTTCTCTCCGTCGCCTTGGGCGCATTTGGTTCCCATGTGCTGAAAGGCAAACTGAACGACTACCTGCTCGGCGTCTACCACACCGGGGTTACCTACCAGACGACACATGCGCTGGCGCTGGTGCTGGTCGCCCTGCTGTGCAAATGGTACCCTGAATCGTCTGTCCTGACCTGGGCGGGCTGGTGCTTCACTGTCGGCACCCTGCTCTTTTCCGGCAGCCTGTACGCCCTCAGCTTCACCAACATCAAAGCGCTCGGGGCAATCACGCCATTTGGCGGCGTCCTGTTCCTGGCCGGCTGGGCGCTTCTCGCCGTGCACGCCTGGAAATCTGTCTCGTAAGGAGGTTTTCCATGTCGCGGTTACCCGCTTGGGCATCTGCCTATCTCCATCATCTGGGAATAGCGCCGCGCCCGGCCAGTTACGCCTTCCTCAGCGAACTGTGCCGCGCTCATCTGCAGGCGTTTCCGTTTGAAAACGTCGGCAAACTGCTGCAGGCCCGGCGGCCGGGGCACAAGAGCCTCCCCTCGCCTGAACAGTTTGTTGCCGACGCCGTCCGCTGCGGGTTTGGCGGCACCTGCTACGCCATCCACGCCAATCTCCTCTGGCTGCTGCGCGAGCTGGGCTTTTCTGCACATCTCGTGCCGGTGGGAACCTCCCATACGGCGGTCATCGTCCGGCTGCCGGAATGGGGAGGAGAGCCGGTCTACGTCGATCTGGGCTCCACCGCCCCCGTGTATCAGCCGGTCCGCTTTCGCCGCGATCCCGACAACTGCATCCGCTTTGGCCCGGAGACGGTGCGAATCACACCGGATGCGGAGCGGCCGGGCCGCTACCAATACCTGCATTACCGGGGGGAGAAGCTGGTGAACGAAGACTGGCACTTTGACCCGGAGGAGCGGCGGGAGCCGGACGATTTCGCCGAAGCGATCGACCGCTCGTTTGCCCCCGGCGCCTTCTTTCTCAACTGCCTGCGCATCCATGTGTATCAATGGGACAGCGAACGCAGCCTCTCATTGAAAAACAACACACTGCTGATCACGCACGCTGACGGCGGCGAGCGCCGGCTGACGCTCGGTTCCATCCGGGAGCTGGAAGAGACGGTGGCGGACGAATTCCGCCTGCCCCGCTTGCCGGTCAGGGAGGCGGTGGAGATCCTGCAGTCGCGGGGCGTTGATCTATTTGCAAATGAAACCTAGACACGTCTAGCTGGCTGCTGCTGCTGGAACAGCCGGTGTACGGATGCACGAAAAAAACCGCTGAATCAGCGGTTTTTTGGGCGAAAACGAGGGTCACAAGGCTTGCCTCCCTGATCCTCTCTTTGCGTGACGGCCAGATACATGGTCACCGCCAGCAGGATGAGATCCAGCTCGTACCCTCCTGCGCCGTTCGCACCGATCAGGCCGTTTGACCATTTGACGGTAACGATGGCACCGACCATGATCACAGCCAGAAGCAGCGACGCAGGCCGTACCGCCAGCCCGATCACAAGCGCCATCCCACCCAGCAGTTCCGCCAGCGTCACCAGATAGGCCAACCATGTCGGAAGTCCGACACTCCCGAACCACTCAGCCACCACTCCCAATCCTTTTTGCAGCTTCTGCAGGCCGTGGGCAAAGAAAATCAAGCCCGTCACCATCCGCAGGACGACGAACGCCGTTTTCTCCCGCATCCGACTCCCTCCTCACCACCAGCATATGCCGATGCCCGGACAAACAGCATCACGATATCCGTCCCCGCCAACAAAAAAAGCAGTCGAAAAACCCAATTGTTCCCGACTGCTTTTTACGCTTGTCCGGCGAAGGTCCGCTTTCGCCGATACCTCCAAAGCCGTTTTTCTTACATCAGGACCAGATACAGCACCGCTGCCAGCACGATGCGATAAAGGGCAAACGGAACCAGTTTGATCCGGTTGATCAGCTTCAAGAAGAAGCGGATGAAGAACAGCGCAAAAACGAATGCGCTGATGAAGCCGACCGCAAAAAACGGCAGGGCATCAAGGGTGAAGGAATCCCAGTGCTTCAAGAGCGACAGGCAGCTTGCCCCCAACATGACGGGGACAGCCATGATAAAGGTAAAATCGGACGCAGCGCGGTGGCTCAATCCCAACAGCACCCCGCCTGAAATCGTCGAACCGGAACGGGAGAAGCCCGGCCACAGCGCAATGCATTGAAACAACCCGATCAAGAAGGCCTGCTTGTACGTAAGCTGGTCAACCGTCTCCACTTTCGGCCTGCCCGGGCGGAACCAATCAGCGGCCAGCATCAGGAAAGCGCCCGCCACCAATCCGATCAGCACGGTGTTCACCGAAAACAGGTATTGGTCGATGTAGTCCTCAAACAGGAGGCCCAATACGGCAGCCGGCAGCAGCCCGACGATTACCTGACCCAGCTTCAGTTTGCGGCCGGAGGCTTGTCCGCCTGTCGCGCGTCTCCGCAGCCCGAGCAGATCGAAAAAGCGCTCTTGAAAGACGATTACCACAGCCAGGATCGATCCGAGCTGTATCACCACCTTGAAGGTGTTGGCCACCTCGGGGGAAAACATCTCCTTGGATTTCAGCCACATATCGTCAACGATGATCATATGCCCGGTCGAGGAGACGGGCGCAAATTCCGTCAGTCCCTCCACAAGCCCTAACACGAATGCTACGAACATTGACCACAGATCCATTGTACTCACCTTTCTGGCAAAAGAGGCAGTTTGACGACGCCGTTTGCCTCCTCGCTTGTCTCGCGCATGATCGCTTGCGCCACGCCCTTCATTTTAACGTACTTTCCCATTCACCCCAAGCCTAAATTTTTTTGCTCCGTTCGTCCCATAAAAACCCCCGCCGGAGCTTGAGACACCAGCGAGGGTTACCCTCACGCCGCCGGCAGACGCCTGGCGGATGTGCTGATGTGCAGGGCGCGGGATCAATTCCCATCCGATCGTCGGGATGACGTCCGCTCGCGCTGATATTCCCCGTTTTATTTCGTCAGGTGGAGAAACTCGTCGATGTCGGCGACGGCCCGATCCACGGCCTTCTGCCAAAACCGGACGTCGGTAATGTCCTCATCCAGATGCCGCTTTGCCAGCTCTTCCACGGTCATCCGTCCCGTATCGCGCAGCAGGGCGTCGTACTTGTCGGCAAAGGCCGGTCCCTCCTGCAGGGCGCGCGCGTACACGCTCAAGCTGAACAAATAGCCGAAGGTGTACGGGAAGTTGTAGAAGGGATACGTCGTGATGTAAAAATGCAGCTTGGACGCCCAGAAAAGCGGCTCGTATTCGGCCAGCGCGTCGCTGTACGCCTTTTTCTGCGCTTCCAGCATCATGCGACTCAGCTCCTCTGCGCTGACCAGCCCGTTTCTCCGCTTGGCGTAAAAGTTTTTTTCAAACAGGAAGCGGGCCTGGATGTTCATGAGAAAGGCGATGGTCTGCTGCACTTTGTCTTCCAGGAGAGCCACCCGCTCCTCCGTACTGGCGGCGTTCTTCACCGCCGCGTCCGCCACGATCATCTCGGCAAATGTAGAAGCCGTCTCCGCCACGTTCATCGCGTAGTTTTGCGCCAGCGGGGGCAGATCGTTCATGACGTGCTGGTGATAGGCGTGCCCCAGTTCATGCGCCAGGGTGGACACGTTTTGCATGCTGCCCGCGTAGGTCATAAACACGCGAGACTGGCCCTTGGCCGGAAAGCTGGTGCAGAAGCCGCCTGGCCGTTTGCCTGGCCGGTCCTCTGCCTCGATCCATCCATTCTCGAAGGCGTTTTGAGCAAAGGCGGCCAATTTCGGGCTGAACCGGCCAAACTGTTCGAGGATGAACGCAGCGCCTTCCTCATAAGACAACTTCTTGTGCTGACGGCCGATCGGAGCGGACAAATCGTACCAGCTCAATTTGTCCACGCCCAGCAGCTTGGCCTTGCGCTCCAGGTACGCGACGAGCCGATCCTTGCGGTTGTCGATCGCCTGCCACATCGCGTCCAGCGTCTTTTCCTGCATCCGCCCGATGTCCAGCGGCTCTCGCAGCACGGAGTCCCATCCCCGATGCCGGTACAGCGCCAGACGAAAACCGCCCAGGTGATTGAGCGCCTGTGCGCACAGTTCCGCCTCCTGCGCCCAGGCCTCCTTCCATTTGGCAAAAACGCGAGCGCGGACGCTGCGGTCCGGATGGTGCATCAAATTGGCGGCCTGGCCGACGGAGAGACGCTTCGTCTCGCCATCCACCTCCACTTCGATGGTCATGCGGCCAACGACGGTATTGTAGAGGTCCTGCCAGGCGTGGTATCCGTCCACGGCCAGGTCGTTGGCCAGCACCTCCTGAGCGGGCGGAAGCTTTTCCTTTGCCCGTCTGCGTCGTTCATTGAGATTGAACGCGACCGGCTTCACCTCCGGAGCGGCGAGCAGCTTGTTCCAGGCCGGCTCGTCGATCGCGAGCAGGTGTTCCTCCCATTTGGACAGCGCCGCAGCGAATGACGCGGATACGGTTTTCACCCGTCCGCTCAGGAGTTTGGCCTGTTCGTCTTTTACATCTTGGGCGGTCAGGCAGGAGACAAACGCTCCCGCCTCCTTCAGCCGAACAGCAATGCTCTGCACTTGGGTGAGCAGGGAAACAAATGCATCCTTGTCGTCGATCCGCACGCGATCGGCGCTCACCTGCGCCTGCAGTGCGGCAATATCTCCTTCCAGCATGCTGAGAAATGCGCGAAAGGACTCGGACTCGCTTCCGCCGGAAAACAGCACCTCCAGATTCCAGCGCATCGGCAATGGCGTTTTCATGTATATCCCTCCCTGATTATGTATACGCACAAGTACTCTCTTTCACAGCACTCAGCAAAAACCTCTTTTTCAGTCAAAATTTTTGTATATGATCCTGCCATTTCTATGAAAAAAGCAACCTGAACGGCAGGTTGCTTCATCGTGTAGACAAAGTACCAAAGGTAAGGTCTACACGCTTTTTTCTCGAATATACATACCATTCAATGCTGTGTAGAGGTGGAAGCATGCTGAATAACCAACAGGCCGAAGGCCGTTATCAGATTTCCGTCGTCTCGTTAGATGAATTAGTTCCGCATTGAAAATGCCATGCCCCGATAGAATCGTTCCATTCCGTGTAAAGTCTAAAACATTATATCTCGAAGATATTTACCTGTACAACAACGGCCATCGATGAACAGATTGTGCAAGACTACATTCATTACTATAACTTAATTCATTACAAAAAAACTAAACAACCAGTCACCGATTCAATATCGGCAACTGGCTGCTTAAAAACTAAGGTGTTTTGAAACCTGTCCTACGGACGGGGGTCAGTCCCAACAATAGACGAAATTTTTTACTGAGGACACTTACGTAGAGTGTGTGAACGACCAGAAACCTGCTTGAGTTGTTGGTCATTGGAAAGAAGGTGACCCAATGAATTTGGCAAGGCCGTCCACCTGTCCATCTAGCATACGCTCACTGTATGGAGGTGGTGACATGAAGAAGCGAAAGAAGTCCCGGCTGAGAATCGGCAAGGTGACTTACGGCACTCGTGATCCACAGGAGGCATTCATTGCTGCATTCGCCCCGTATTTCGCTTCGACTCCTAAGCAAGAGCCACTGAAACAGGTTCAAAATGGGTGAATCGAACGCCGGGTGGATCCCGGCAGATAGGACAAGCCTATTAGAAGGTCAGCATGGACTATACCATTATCAAGCAAGTACATCGCACTACGAAGATTGGAGGAAAACCGAGTGTCAAGATCAAAAGAAAGTTCCTCAAAAAAATCAAGCGAAAATTCCCCAGTAAG
>ERZ1673765.40-NODE-40-length-26072-cov-31.390091_pt1 | contig 26072 bp, 27 predicted proteins | sample MGYA00580144_ERZ1673765 | MGnify/ENA primary metagenome ERZ1673765 (study PRJEB41219, sample SAMN04549638) | soil metagenome | isolation source: soil | place: USA:California, San Francisco Bay NWR | collected 2009-02-09 ...
ACCCCCGTTCGGGACTTTCACCCTATAGCTACCGCCCATGCCGGGCGCACCGAAAAAAACGCCGTGGCTTCGGCGTTTTTTCACATGCGCTTCCGTTTGGCCTGTACCAGCGATTCAAAGGCGGGATGCATGATCAACTTGGGCTGCTGCTCCTTCTCCCAGGCCAGCGACTGCTCCAGATTCTTCTCCAGGCAAGCGGTCAAACCCGCTTTGGTGACGGCCAGCGCATGACGGGGCAGCCGGAGAAGGGCACTGATCAACTGCTGCGCCTCCTGCTCGATTTCGGCCGCATCCACGGCCTTGTAGATCAAGCCGATCCGCTCCGCTTCGCTGCCGGAGATTTTTTCACCGAGCAGGGCCAAACGCTTGGCCTGGGCCATGCCAACCAGGCGCGGCAGCAGATAGGTGCCGCCGAAATCCGTGGTCAGGCCGATCTGAACAAACGGCTCCTGCAGCACCGCGTCCCGGGCTGCGATGACAAAGTCAGCATGAAGCGCCAGATTGAGGCCCGCCCCTACTGCCGCCCCTTCGACCAGGGCGATTACCGGTTTGGGCATGTGATGAAGCTGCGTCAAAAACGCGTTGATCACCGTCAGTGACTCGTCAGCCTGGGCGGGGTCACGCAGCGCTCCCAGTATGCTTAAATCGGCCCCCGAGCAGAAGTTGCCACCGGCGCCGCGCAGAAGCACCACTTCGACAGCCGGTTCAGCGGCAGCCCGTGCGATCGCCTCCTGTAGCAGTGAAAACATCTCCAGCGTCAGCGCATTCAGTACCCGCGGCCGATTGAGCGTAATTGTCCAGATGCCCTCCCGCAGGTCGGTTAGGATCGGCATGTCTTGTCCGTGTTCCATCAGTGTCTGCTCCTTTCTTTACAGCATACGCTGCGGGATGACGCCTTCCTGTTCCAAGCGGGTCAATTCGTCATCCGTCAGGTTCAGCTTGGTTTTCAACACGTCACGGGTGTCTTCCCCGCAGCGCGGAGGAGGCGTCATGCCGTCCAGCGGGCGGGATCGTTCCACGCGCACCTGCAGCGTCTCTCCATCGGTTCCGTACGGCAGGGTAAAGGCGACTTCCCGGCTGGCGACATACGCACTGCCGCTCCAGGTGTCCATCTCTTCCACCGCGGTCAGGCAGCAGTCCACTTCACTCCCCAGTTCGCTCCACTCTGCCTGCGTCCGTGATAAAAACAGGGCTTTCATTTCCTCGTAAACGTCCGGGTGGTCAGCGATCAACGCGCCGTGCAGGGTCTCCCAGTCTTCCCGTCCAACCGCCCGGCAGAAGTTGTGCCAGAACTTCTCCTCCAGCGCCGCCAGCGTGACGTACTTGCCATCCGCGCTCTCGTACACCTGGTATGCCAGCATGCCCTTCAGAAATTGGCCCATCGCTCTCGCCTGCCCGTCATGGGCGAGCAGGGCATGCAGTCCCATCCAGGAGGAGAGCACGTCCACTGCAGCGACGTCGAGGTAAGCGCCCTGTCCGTGTCGACATTGCCGAACCAGCGCTGCACAAATTTGCTCGGCTGCGTACAGGCCCACAGCGTAATCGGCGATTGGCACTTCCGGGGGGACCGGCCTGCCTTCGCTGTCGCGAATCGCTGACAGCAGCCCGCTGATCGCCTGGTAGTTGAGGTCGTGGCCGCCCAACTGGTGCATGTCCCCCGTCTGGCCGTATCCGGTAACCGAGCAATACACCAGCGAAGGATGGACAGCAGACAGGCTGTCGTAGTCCAGACCGAGGTGGCGCATCACGCCCGGACGGAAGCTCTCCACCACCACGTCAGCACGGCTGGCCAGGTCAAACGCCAAGGCTCTGCCCGCTTCGGTATGCAGGTTCAGCGCGACGCTCCGCTTGTTGCGATTGGAGCTTAAAAACAACGCCCCCGTCTCTTTGACCCGCGGCCCCAGCGAACGGCCGGGATCTCCCCCGGGATGGGCTTCCACCTTGATCACTTCTGCCCCCAGGTCGGCCAGCCTCATTGTGCAATACGGCCCGGGGAGATGACGTGAAAAATCGACGACCGTGATCCCTGTCAACATGCGGTTTCCACCCCTTTCCACCCTTGTCCATGTTTTGGTATTTCGTGATGGGCGGGCCGCATTCCTTCATTGTCAGAAAAATGCCAACACAAATACAGCCGTTCAAATATCGAACGGCTGTTGTCAGGTGATAAAGCGCAGTGTGAGCGGATAGCGATAGGGTATGCCGTCATTGGCTCTGATCGCCGCCATGATGACGACCACCACCCAAAAGACGAACAGGGCGAACAAGAGCAGGACGCCAACAAACAGAAAAATCAGCAGCGTACTGATCGCCCCGTATATCGTGACACTGATGCCAAAGTTGAGTGCCTCTTTCCCTTGGCTGTCGACAAACGCTCCCTCTTCCCGCTTGAGCAGCCAGACAATCAGCGGCCCCAGCACGTTCCCCAGCGGAATGACAAATCCGGCAAAGGCAGAGAGATGCGCAGCGACCGCCCACATCCGCTCCTGTTTGCCGGGCCGTTCCTGATTCATGCATAGCCCCCCTTGTTTGTTCCTTCACTTTCAAATGTACGGCAGACCTTCCGAAAACTTGCGGAGAGAAAAAAGCGCCTCTTAAGGAGGCGCTTTTTTCGTGTTTAGTAGGGGCTGTCAGGGCTGTCATACCAGTGACGCATGGACGAGGAACCGTACGAGTCGCATCCTTTTCCGTAGCGCTCTTTCCGATAGTGATAGCAATCGTACTTGTAGACCGGTTTGTAGTAGCATTTTTTCTTGTAGTACTTCTTCTTACAGCATTTTTTGTAGTGGCATTTGTGCCCGTGAGACTTATGGTATCCGCAGCTCATGAGCTCACCCCCTCTGAGTTGGTACAGTTACATGCTATGTCGAAGGGGTGGCATTGGCATGGTACACTTGTCTAAACTGTACAGAAATAAACGGATAACCATGAGGGCATTACTGCGTGACGATCTTCCGCAGTTCGTTGATTCCGTGATGATCGGGGATTTCCTGAAACTCCTTTACCTTGGGCAAGGTTAACAGATGGGGCCGAGTCATGTAACCCGGTTTGGAGATGTAGACCACGTCGCAGTTGGCAATCAGCTCAAACACGTCAGGGTGGTTGGCCTCGATTGTCCGCAGGTCCAGATGCGTGATTCCGGCGTTGTACAAGTCGTCGATCATGCCTTCCGCTCCCCGGATGGTGGCGCAGATCAGGCCCACCTTGGTGTGGCGGGGGTACGCTTCCAGGGCGGGAATGACGATGGTCGGGTCGGGGATGAAATCCAGGCTGACCACCGGAGGCGCTTCCCGCGGGAGCGCCTGCTTTATTTTGAGGGTAACGCTGGGATGGGTGACAATTGCCTTGTACTGCTGCAAAAAGCCGGCGTCCTCTTCCAGCCGCTCCCAAAATTCGTCAAACGTGCGACCTTCCACCATCGCGCTCGGCAGGTGATACTGCACCAGCCGCAGATACTCGGCCAGCTCCAGTTCCGTAAAGCGGAGAAACAGCACGGGGGACTGGTTGATCTCCTGCATGACAGCGGACAAGACGCGCGTAAACTCGTCCATCGAATATCCCATTGCCTTTACCTTGTGCAGCGTTTCCTTGGCCAATAGCGCCAGGTGGGCGGGGTTGCGGGTCAACAGGGGGTCGTTTACCACGCTGCTGACGATCGTTCCCCGTCCCTGCCGGGAGTCGACCAGTCCCTCCTGCTGCAAGCGCAGGTAGACACTGCGCACCGTGTTGTAGTTCACCTTGAGATGGGCAGCCAATTGCCGTACAGTCGGAAGCTGTGATTGCGGCGGGAGTTCCCCGCTGCGGATGAAGGCGGCAATTTGCTGATACAGTTGTTCGTGGTACGAGATGTTGGAATCTTTTTGCAGAGACAGACGATGCACGATACAACCCCCCGGATCTGTGGTGCTCCTATCGTAAATCAATTCTGAATCTATCGTCAATAGCGGCACAAGGGTTGAGCCAGTCCCTTGGGGAGATACTAAACGGGACACAACATGAGAAGAAAGCGGGGTGACCCAGATGGGCGAGCGCAGCCGTTTTCGTGAAGGCGACAAGTCTCCGAAAAACGCGGTCTACATGGAAATCGGGGAAACCGGCGCCAGCGTGCAGAACCCGATGATCATCGAGCTGGGCAAAGGGGACAAGTTTCCCCCGACCCGCAACAAGAACCGCGTCTGGACGCAAAAGTAACCGCTATCCACGGACAAAGGGAACATGCGGCTCCGCAATGGGCGGAGCCAGTCATTCCCTTTTGCCCGGGCAAAAACCACCCCCGCGAGCAGGGGCGGTCGCGTGTTACTCGTCTTCGTCCTCGGCGTCCTCTTCATCGCCTTTCAGGTAGATGATCGTAACCCCCAGGCTTTCCAGGAGCTGCAGCACTTCCCGGTTCAGCTCCTCGTCCCGCAGCAGGCCCAGGCTCTCCACCAGTTCCAGCTCTTCCAGATCGCCCGATTCGGCATCCTCAATCAATTCGATTACTTCCGTCATATCTCTTTCCTGCAGAATGGAGAGAATTTCCTCTTTGGTCATCTTCTAACCTGCACCTCGTTTTCTGCTTGCGTTTTCCTTTATAATAGTACATGGTTGAATCGGAAAACAAAAGAGCGAGGAGCTTGTCATGTACCCGCACCCCTATCTGGAATACCTGGTCCAGTTCCACGCCGAACGGGACTACTTCGAATGTCACGAAATTTTGGAAGAGTACTGGAAAAGTGAGGCCGGACAGCGCAGCCCCGTCTGGGTCGGGCTGATTCAGATCGCCGTCGGGCTGTACCACCACCGCAGGGGGAATCAGGCCGGCGCCGTCAAAATGATGAACAGCGCCCTGCGCATCCTGGAGCAGCAGCAGGAAGCAATCGGCCGTCTCGGTCTGGAACCCGCCACCCTGCTTCACCTTCTCCACGACGTCGTCACCGAGATGGAGGCGGGCGCTCCGTACCGCAGCATCTCACTGCCGATTGCTGATCCAAACTTGCGCCTGCGCGTGCAACAGATGTGTGCGGAACGGGGATTGCCATGTGATCGGCCAAGCGACATGGCCAACAGGTATCTGCTGCACAAGCACACCTTGCGCGACCGCAGCGCCGTCATCGCCGAGCGGGCCCGCCAGCTCTCGCTTCGGGACCGGCACAAACAAAACGGGCAATCGCGCTAAATCCCGCCGTCACATTCAGCCCATGTACACCCAGAAGACCAATGCGAGAATGATGCCCAAATCGGCCAGCATGTGGCTGAACCACGTGGCGTACACGGCGGGAAACACACCCTTGAGCCACCCCCAGAATACGCCGATGGCCAGCGCCATGAGTGTAATCCACACACCCCACCGCCAGCCGAACAGAACGGTAGCCATGAGCAGATGATACAGGCAAAAAAAGAAGCTGCTGAGCAGCACAGCAGCGAAGCGGGACATGGCAGCCAGCAGCCGCTCCAGGACGAACCCGCGCCAAAACAGCTCTTCCAACAGCGAATTGACGGCTGTCATGTACAGCGAAAACAACCAGAGCGCCTGCTGGGTGAGTCCCCATCGTTCCAGCACGGCGCGGATCTCTTCCGGCTGCACCCCGGAGGCGAAAAGCAGCCGGATCCCGGCGAGAATTCCCGTCAACATGAACGCTCCCGCAGCTAGCCCCCAGACCGCCCCCTGCTTGTCAAAGGGGAGCCACGCACGCCGCCAACTGTCGGGCAATCCCCCTTCCCACCATCCGTGCAGCAGGGGAATGCCGAGGCAGACCAGCAGGTGAAATGAGACGAACGTGACAGCCAGACTCTCCCTTTCCACCAATCCGTAATAAACAGCCAACGTTGCGATAAAGCCGTAGGCGATCAACAGCAATAGCGAGCGTTTCCGCTTCATAAAAATTCTCCTTGCTCCCCAATCCAATCTGATGCCCTTAGCTTCCCCCCAGTGCCGGAAAGCCATACCCAACTGAAACCAACAGAGTCATATACAAACCAGTGGGGCAGGTGGTATACTGTTTGAATCGGATTGATAAAATGATTTTGATTAAAACGGAGAGTGGCTGCCATGTTGTGGCGAAATCGTACGTTTCTCCTGTTAATGATCGGGGAAGTGATCACCGGATCGGGGCTGTGGATTTCCATAATCGCCAATCTGCAGTTCATGCAGCATCTGATCCCGTCTGACGCGCTCAAAGGGCTGATCCTGATGAGCGGCCTGGTGGTAAGCATCCTGCTGGCACCCAAGGCAGGCGTCGTCATCGACCGCTCCGACAAGCGTCGGATCATGCTGGTGTCCAGCCTGGTTCGCTGTCTGAGTCCCATCTGCATGTTTCCTGCCATCGCGCACGACTCGCTCGGGTGGATGGTCGTTTCCCTGATCATCATGCAGGCGTCCGCCGCCTTTTACTTCCCTACCCTGCAGGCATCGCTGCCCGCGATCCTGCCGTCGTCGGAACTGCTCAAGGCGAACAGCGTCTATCTGAACATTTCCACGCTGTCCCGCATCGGCGGAACCGCGATCGGCGGTGTCCTCGTCGCCTCGATGGATCTTCGGATGCTCTACGCGCTGTCCGTTGTTGCCTACATCATCGTGACGCTGTTGACCTTGCTGCTGCGAATTCCGCCAATCGCCTCCCACAAACAGCAGGAGAAGGTGGAGTTTCGTGAAGTGCTGACGATCACCAAAAAGGATCCGGTCCTGCTCGTCGGGCTGGTGAACATGGGGTTGATCACGCTGTTCCTCGGCGGCATCAACTTGCTGGTGCTTAACTTCAGCGAAATCCAGCAGGCGCCCGAAATGATGGGCTGGATCTACGGGGTGGAGGGGACCGGCATTCTGGTGGGCGGACTGCTGGCCAAGCGCTGGATCGGCGGACGCAACCTGATCGTCGTATCCGCTGCCCTCTTGTTTTCGTTTGCCCTGGCCCAATACGGAATGTCATTCGCGGAAAACCGGATCATGGTGCTGGCCTCGTTTGCACTGTTCGGCATGACCGTCGCCTTTTTCTTCCCGGTCACCACGACTGTGTTTCAGCGACGGCTGGAGGAGCATCAGCAGGGGCGTTTCTTCTCTTTCCGCAACATGCTGGATCGCGGCGTTTTCCTGATCGCCCTGGGTACGACCGGCGTCTGCCTCGACCTTATGGGAATCTCCGGCTACATGCTGGTGATCGCCACCGCCACCCTGCTGACGGGCATGGTCACGCTGTCCTACAGCATCAAAAACAAGCTGGACGTCCGAGAGACAGATAAACCGGCGGCGGCGTAGGGCTTCTTTTAGAAAAGACAGCGAATCGCTTTCCCCTTTTTCTGCAAAAAGGTGTACACTAGAGATATCATGGGCCAAGGAGGGACTACTTTCATGCAGATTTTATCGTCCACAGCCCTGGGCATGCTGCTGCCACTGCTTATGGCGACAGTGGTGATCGTCCTGCGCATGCGCGGGTCCAGAAAGCCGGTGTCCGTGCGGCGCATCATCCTGCCGCCCCTGTTCATGTCTACCGGTTTTGCGATGTTTCACTTTCCGGAAACGGCCACGCCGCTCATCTATGACGTGATCGCCTTTTTCATCGGGATGATTTTTTCCATCCCGTTGATCCTCACATCCCGCTTCGAAATCGTCGGCCAGGACGTCTATCTGAAACGGTCCCGAGCCTTTTTCGGCATCCTCGTCGTCCTGGTGATAATCCGCTTTGCCATGAAAATGTGGGTAAACGATTCGCTGACGATCATGCAAACAGCGGGACTGTTCTTCGTCCTCGCCTACGGCATGATCGTTCCGTGGCGACTGGCGATGCTGTACATGTACCGCCAATTGGTCAAAAAGACAGTGAGAACCTGACAACGATGAGCAGAACCTCTGACGCCGAGGTCACTGCTCTTTTTTTGCCCTCGTTTTCCCAAGAAAAAACCCTCCAATCGGTCGATTCCAACCGTTTGGAGGGAAGGAGCGCCTTCGGTTTGTCAGGCTGATGGTTGGCTCATCGGCTCGCATCGGCGGACTTCATTTTTCGCTGCCCGCGCCAGAAAAACGGAAGACCCAAGAGCGTAATGGCAATGGCCGCCAGCGTATTCACCGGATTGGTGAGCAGCGTGCTCGCAAGGATATAGAGCGAACCGGCGATGGCGAACAGCGGCACGATCGGATAGAGCGGCACGCTGTAAGCGCGTGTCTGTCCCCCTTGACGTCTGCGCAGGATGAACAGGGCGACGAAGGCCAAAATGTAAAACAGGTAGACGGAGAAAATGGCCAGCTCGGACAAGTGGTCGGGATTGCTCACCACCATCATGATCACAGCGATCAGTGCTTGTGAGAAAATGGCGGCTACCGGTGTGCCGTAGGCGGTATGGATGCGGGAGAGCCAGCGGGAGCCAGGAAGCTGGCCGCGCTCTGCCATGGCGAACGGCACACGGGGAAACGCCAGGATTTTGCCGTTGAGGCAGCCAAAGATGGAGACGAGAATCCCGACGCTGATCAGCCTGCCGCCCCATTCGCCAAACAAGTGCGACGCTGCTGCACCTGCGGCGTTTTCCCCCAAGCGCACAATCTCGGATGCAGGCATCAGATGGAGCAGAGCCGCATTGACCGACAGATACGCCAGTGTCACCACGAGCAGACCGCCGATGATGGCACGCGGCAGCACTTTGGCGGGGTTCTTCATCTCTCCGGCCATGAAGCCGACCAACATCCAGCCGTCGTAGGCCCACAGCGTAGCCAACACGGCCGCCCCAAAGCTGATCTCGGCGGCCACGCCGCTGTCGGCCCCCCAAATCTGTCCGTTTCCTTTCCACATACCAAACACGGCGATCAGCGCGATTGGCACCAGCTTGCCGAAGGTGGCTGCCGTTTGGACGAAGCCCCCGTACCGGGTTCCCAGGCTGTTGACCACGGTCAGCAGGAGCACCGTACCGACCGCGATCGGCAGTTTCCATGCACCGTCCCAGCCAAACAGGTGGACGAGCAACGAACCAAAATACAAGCCAAGTGCGCCGATTACCGCCGGGCCGTAGATGACTGACTGCACCCATCCAGCGAGAAAGCCCCACACCTTTCCGTACACTTCTTCCAGATAGACGTACAGCCCCCCTGTCTTGGGGATTTGCGTGCCCACCTCGGCGATGGTCAACCCGCTCGCCAGCGTGATCAGTCCTCCCACGATCCACGCCCACAGTGCCAGCGTGGAGTCACCGGCGTATTCAATCACCTTGCCCGGCTTCATGAATATGCCCGAGCCGATGACAGTCCCGATCACCAACGATGTAGCCAACGTTAACCCCACTTCTTTTTGCAGCGTACGTTGCTGTACCTCCACGTTGTTCCCCCTATCTGACCGACAAATTACTTAACAATCTACACACATAATAACATGAACGTACGTGATTTCTTATTTTTTCAATTTTACTAAAAAAAGAAAAAGAGCCGCTTGGGCTCTTTCACCACTCATACCATCCGCCGTACAGTTCGTGGCGCATCGCTTGGCCTCGACCGGCAAAGCGGACCACAAACGGCATCTCTCCGCGGGTCAGCAGCGCGTCACGGGCCAATCCCTCCCCCAACGGCTGGCACAGCACGACACCCCCGCCGAAAAACGGCAAAGTCCGGCAGCGGGCGTTCAGCGCTTCATCGACAAATGCGTCCGCGGCCTGCAGGCCAAACCACCGCTGCCAGCGTTCCGCCGCTTCGTCCGCGTCGTGCGCCGCCACGCAGACGCTCGTGAGGGCATGCGCTCCATTGGGATGCGAAGCTATCACACCACGGCGGGTGAGATCGTCCCGCCGCTCGTCGTCGCTCTGTTCCCACTGGATCAAAAACGGCATACGCCCCCTCTCCTCCGGCGGCTCCGCAAACAACATCTGCCAGCGGATCACCGTGCCGTCGTCCCGCATCCTGCTGCCCGGTAGCGGACCGATTACGTTCATCCCGCGCTCGTGAAAATACTCCGCCCAACGTGTAATTTCGCGCGTCCGCAGGGCAATTTGCCCCATGCCCTCGCCCACTGCCGCGTCCTTCACCAACTGCCGGACCAGGGGATTGTCAGACCGCTCAGCCACCTGCGGGTACTCCACAGCGAGAAATTCCACATAGGCAAGATCGAAGTAGATGAGGCTGTTGCAAGTCCCCCAGGCCTCGTGCCGGCCGCCCGCCAGCGCGTGAAATCCTTTGGTTTGCATGTGCTCCGCCGCCTCGACGGGTGGGCGGCGAAGAAAGTGTACCAGATGATCAAACGCAAGTTCCATGTACTCCCGCCTTTCCGATATCGTTTCCGCACATCCAGCAGCGTGGATCTGCGCGCGCAGCGTGCTGCCCGGACGCACACCTCCGTGCCGGCAGATTGCTCCTACAGCGTCACGGTCGTACCTGCTCCCAGCCGCTTCGCCTTTTCGTAGACGGCGCAAGCCACCATCGTATCCAGGAAGGCAATCCCCACCGATTTGTACAGGGTGATTTCCTCGTCTGTCTCCCGCCCCGGTTTTTGGCCGGTGATCAGTTCACCGATTTCGCCATACAGCCGGTCGATCGACCACTCCCCCTGCTGAATCGGCTTGATCAGATCGCCCGCTTCGTGCAGGGCCCCTTCCTTGGTGTCCACCACCACTTTCCTGCAGCGGTTCAACGTAACCGCGTCAAATTCCTGCATGTGCGGCTGATAGGCGCCGATCGCGTTGATGTGGGTACCGGGGCGCAGGATGCTGCCGTCAAACAGCGGCTCGGTCGCCTTGGTGCTCAACACCACGATGTCGGCGGCAGACACGGCTGCGTCAGCGTCGTCGACACTTGTGATGCTTCCCTTCCACTCCGGGTAGAGCGCGTATATCCGGTCGGCGAGCTGCTCCGCGCGTGCCCGCGTCCGGTTGTACAGCCAAAACCGCTCGATCGGGCGCACCGCCATGATCGCCTGCACCTGCCCCAGCGCCTGGGCACCGCACCCCAGCACAGCGCAGCTTCGGGCATCCGGGCGCGCCAGCAGCCTGGTCGCCACACCGCTGCTCGCGCCGGTGCGCAGAACAGTCAGCCAGGTGGCATCCATCAGCGCCACATGCCCTCCGCTTTTTGCTTCCGTCAGCAGCGTGACCCCCTGCAGGGACGGCAGCCCTTTTTCCACATTTTGCGGAAAGATGCTGACCACTTTCACCGCCGTGTATTCGATCTCCTCCACGAACGACGGCATGTACAGCGTCACCGCTCCCCGCTTTTCGTGGGCGATCACGGTACGAACCGGTGTGACCGTGCCGCCCGCCGCCTCGTGCCGAAACGCCATTTCCACGTCCCGCAGGCATTCTTCCATCGTGTACAGCTCGCGTATCTCTTCCTGGGACAGTACCAGCATGACCATTCCTCCATTTTCTTACTTGTCCGCTCCCAAGTCTGCTGCTTTCGTCTCCTTCGCTGCTCCGATGGCGACGAGCGAAATCAACCCGGTCAAGATGATGTACAAAGCGACCGGTACCCACGAGTTGGCAAACACGTCAAGCAGCCAAGTAGCAATCAGCGGAGCGGTCCCGCCAGCGATGGCTGCCCCTATCTGATAGCCGAGGGACACACCGGTGTAGCGCACCTCTGTCCTGAAAATCTCGGAAAACAGCGTTCCCAGAACAGCCGTCACCGGCGCCCAGAGGATGCCCAGTCCGATCACCGTGGCCGCCGTCAGCCAAAACGCCGACTTGAGCGAAAGCAGATAAAAGTATGGAAACGCAAACAGCATGATCGCCACGGTGCCGCCGATGTAGAGCGGTTTGCGTCCGGCCCTATCCGACCATTTGCCCATAAACGGAATCGCGATGGTGGCCACCAGCGTGGCGATCGTCACCGCGTTCAGCGCCGTCACCTGGTCGTAGTCGAGGTACTTCGTCGCGTAGGCGATCACAAACGTTGAGAAAATGTAGAACGGTCCGGTCTCCACCACTTTGGCCCCAATGGCGATCAGAACGGACTTCCAGTGGTAGCGGAGCGTGTCCGCCAGCGGCACTTTGGCAATGCTGCCGCTTTGCTGCGCGGCACGAAACGCAGGCGTCTCGTCGATGCCGCTGCGAATCCACAGGCCGAGGAAGACGAGCACGGCACTGAGGACAAACGGCACCCGCCAGCCCCACGCCAGGAACTGTTCTTCCGGCAGCAGGCTCATGAGCGACATGGATAACGTGCCGAGCAGCATGCCGATGGTCACGCCCATCTGGGGAATGCTGCCGTAGAAGCCGCGTTGGTCGTTTCGTGCGTATTCTACAGCCAGGAGCAGGGCGCCGCCCCACTCGCCGCCAATCCCCAGCCCCTGCACCAGACGAAGGATGAACAGCAGGATCGGGGCCCACACGCCAATCGTGTCGTATCCAGGCAAAAGGCCGATCAGGACCGTCGCCGTCCCCATCAGCGAAAGCGTCAGCACCAGCGTCTTTTTTCGTCCGACCTTGTCGCCGATATGACTGAAGATGAGGCCTCCCAACGGACGAATGAAAAACGTCAAGGAAAACGACAGGTAGGAGAGCAGCAGTCCCACCACAGGGTCCGTATTGGGGAAAAACAGCTTGCCAAATGCCAGTGATGCTACCGTCCCGTAGAGAAAGTAGTCAAACCACTCGATGGAGCTGCCGATCAGACTGGCGACCAACGCTTTGGTGCCCGTCTTCGGCGATACAGCCGTTTGCGCCATCTGCATCCTCCCTTTCCTCAAAGACAAATAGTGAATGTACCCCGAATGGTAACGCCCTATTGGCTGAATCGTCAATATTTTCACATAAAATACATGCCTGCATGGCGTCATATTGACGTGGGTATGTTTACCAGGTAAGATGAAGCCAACTTCCGTAACGACAGTCACGACTTGGCATCGTTTTGGCCGGCTGGCAAACGCCGCGGTCTATTGATTCTTTCGGGGGGATAGCGATGAACGCCTTGATAGTGATTGACTATACGAACGATTTCGTGGCAGCCGACGGAGCGCTGACCTGCGGGGAACCGGCCCAGCGGATCGAACAGCGGATCGCGGAGCTGACCGAGCAGTTCGTGCGCGACGGCCACTACGTCGTCATGGCGGTGGACGCCCACCAGAAGGACGACCCGTACCACCCGGAAACTCCGCTGTATCCTCCGCACAACATCATCGGCACCGAGGGGCGACGGCTGTACGGAAAGGTGCAGGACGTGTACGAACGGCATGCCGGACGCATTACCTGGATGGACAAAACCCGCTACAGCGCATTTCAGGGGACCGATCTCGCCCTGCAGCTGCACGCTCGGGGCATTCGCGAAATCCACCTTACCGGCGTCTGCACGGACATCTGCGTGCTGCACACGGCGATCGACGGCTTTTACCGCGGGTTTACGGTCGTGATTCACGCCGATGCCGTCGCCAGCTTTAACCCGGCCGGTCACGAATGGGCCTTGAACCACTTCAAAAATCAGCTCGGCCTCCAGGTTTTGGCCGATTTGTGATAAGGAGACGCCTAGATGACACCCTACAAGACGCTTTTTGACGTAATTGACCCGAAAATCTACCGCTTTGTCCACATTTGCCAAACGTGCGGCCAGCCCAATTTCCGCACGACCGATCAACCGCAGAAATGCGCGGCTTGCGATGAGACCCGGTCGTTTGAAGTGCTGCCCTACTACGATCCGTCCCGGGATTACGCCCTCGACGCGGACGAGTACGCGCTCAGCATGATGTACGCGCTGTACAAGAAAGGGCTGCACAAAACCGAAGTGGTATTTGACGACTTTTACCGCAAGGCACCCTTCGTCAAACCGACAGGGGATTACCAGGGCGAGCTGGGCGGGTACGTGGCATTCGGCGGCTTGGAGCAGTTGATTGACATTCTCCAAAACCTGTACTTCAACGAATCGGACATCGCCTACCTGCGCTCCAAAAACCTGTACGACGAGGACTTTCTCGAAGAGCTGCGAAACCTGCGCTTCACCGGTCATCTGGATGCCATGGAAGAAGGCCAGATCGTCTTCCCCAACACCCCCTACATCCGGATCATCGCCCCCGTGATCGAATGCATCTGGATTGAAGCGCAGCTGCTGAATACCATCAACAGCGAGTCGCTGCTGATGACCAAAGGGGCCCGCATCATCACGGCGACGGACGGGCAGACCGTGATCGAAATGGGCAAACGCCGCGCCCAGGGGCGGGACGCTTCCGTCCAGGGGGCACGAGCCGCCTACATCGCCGGCTTTCACTTTACGTCCAATCTGAAAGCAGGCAAAAAGTACGGCGTGCCCACAACGGGAACGCACGCCCACCTGTTCGTCCAGTTTTTCCCCAGCGAGCTGGACGCGTTTCTCGCCTTTGCCGAGGTCTTTCCGGCGAAGTCAATCCTGTTGGTCGACACCTTTGACGTGCTGGGTAGCGGCATCCCCAACGCGATCAAGACGGCCAAGATCATGGAAGAACACGGACACAGGCTGAACGGCATCCGGCTTGACAGCGGCGATTTGGCCTACCTGTCCAAGCGGGCACGGGAGATGCTGGACAACGCCGGCCTGTCGTACGTAAAAATTGCCGCTTCCAGCGACCTGGACGAGTACACGATCGCTTCGCTCAAGCTGCAGGGGGCCAAAATCGACGTGTGGGGCATCGGCACGAAGTTCATTACAGCCTATGACAGCCCCGCCCTTGGCGGTGTGCACAAGATCGTCGCCCGCAAAACCGAGCGGGAATGGATCGCGCTGATCAAAATCTCGGAGAACCTGGACAAAATCATCAACCCCGGGCTGAAAAAAGTGTACCGCCTCTACGATCGAAACGGCATGGCCAAAGGCGATTACATCTGTCTGCAGGAAGAGACGCTGGACAACCTTACCGAAATCGTTCTGAAGCACCCGACCAATCCGCTCAAAAGCAAGCGGGTCGTCGACTTTACGGCAGTGGAATTGCTTCGCCCCATTTTCCGAAACGGTCAGCTTGTCTATCAGAAGCCCACGTTGGACGAGATCAGGGACTTCCACCGCAAGCAGAAAAGCACGTTCTGGGAAGAATACCTCCGCCTCGACAACCCGGAAGTATACCCTGTCGCCCTGTCCGACCGCTTGCGGGCGTTGAAGGACAAGCTGATTCACGACAAGCGGCGCCATTCACTGACGTAACTGACAACAAAAACACCCCCTCCGAATCATCTGCCGGAGGGGGAGCATGACCATTTAACTTGGCGCCTCGCCCGCCTGTCAGGGCGTCATGTCGTGGATCTGCTGCTCCAGTTCGCGGCGGTACGCGTCCGCCTGTTCCGCACTCCAGTTTCCGTACTGCTTCATGAAGGACAGGATCGGCTCTTTCCAGCGCTTCGCCCACGCGATGTCAAACAGCAGACTGCTCGTGCGGCGAAGCAAAAAGTCCCCCGGTGTCACTGCCATCTCCTCTTCCAGCGCGTACACCAGGGACGTGAACACTTCCAGCGACATCTGGTGCCGCTTTGCTTCCTGCCCGCGCTCGCGGATAATCGCAAACAGGCGGTCTATATTGCTGCCATAGCGGCGAACGAGCCGTTCCGCCTCCTCACGACTGAGGCCTGCCGCCATCCCTTCCTCTGTTTTCCTTGCGACAAAGGATGCAAAACCTGCGGAGCCGCCCACCTTGCCGCCGGACAGCGCAATCCGGTCCGTCGTGCACCCTGCCTGTACGCCCAGTTCCTGTGCGACGATGTTGACCACCTTTTCCGCCATCTTGCGGTAGCCGGTCAGTTTGCCGCCGGCAATGGTGATCAGACCGCTCGGGGAACGAAACACTTCGTCTTTGCGGGAGATTTCCGAAGCCGACTTGCCTTCCTCGTAAATCAGCGGCCGTATCCCAGCCCAGCTCGCCTCGATGTCCTCCGCCCGGATGCCCACCTCCGGGAACATGTAATGGATGGCCGAAAGCAGGTAATCGCGGTCTTCCACCGTCATCACCGGATGGGCCAGATCGCCGTCGTAGGGGGTGTCGGTCGTGCCCACGTAGGTTTTCCCCGCGCGCGGAATGGCAAACGCCATGCGGCCGTCCGGCGTGTCAAAATAGACGGCCTGACGCAGCGGAAACCGCGCCTGGTCAAAGACGATGTGCACCCCTTTGGTGTGAAAGAGCCGCTTGCCCTGCAGGGAACCGTCTTTTTCGCGCAATTCATCCACCCACGGACCGGCAGCGTTAACCACTTTTTTTGCGCGGATGGCAAACGTCTCCCCGCTGATCCGATCGACGGCCTGCACGCCAACGACCTTGCCGTTTTCGTACAGGAACGACTCCGCCTTCACGTAGTTGACCGGCAGCGCCCCGCGGGCCGCCGCCTCTTTGATCACTTCCAGCGTCAGCCGGGCGTCGTCCGTCTTGTACTCCACGTAGTAACCGCCCGCTTTCAGCTTTTCCTTGCGCAGGAGCGGCTCCATCTTGAGCGTCTCCTCCCGGCTGAGCATCCGCCGCCGTTCGCTCCGTTTCACTCCTGCCAGCCAGTCGTACAGGTACAGGCCGACAGATGTGGCCAGCCGTCCGTACGTGCCGCCTTCGATCAGCGGCAGCAGCATCCACTCCGGCTGGGTGACGTGCGGCGCGTTTTCGTAGACGATCGCCCGCTCTTTGCCCACTTCGGAGACGAGGCGAAACTCCAGCTGCTTCAGGTAGCGCAGCCCGCCGTGAACCAGTTTGGTGGAGCGGGAACTGGTCCCCGCGGCGAAATCCTGCATCTCAATCAGCCCTGTTTGAATCCCCCTTGCCTGGGCGTCCAGCGCAATCCCCGCTCCGGTGATACCGCCGCCGATCACCAGCAGGTCTACCTCTGTCGATTTGAGTTGCGCCAGGTGCTCCGCTCGTTTCATCACGCATCACTCCCTGTTCTACTTTATCGATGGGTCAACCCGAACAGTCCGGAAAAAACACAAACGACCACCAATCCCTCCTTGCCTGCAAAGAAGGATCAGTGGTCGACTCCGTATCTCAGACCATCCGTATGAACTTATCGCGTACAGTATACCACATGCGGCCGATTATTTGAAGGCCATCGCAGCCCGCACGGCTTTTTTCCAGCCGTCGTACAGTTCGTTGCGCTTCTCCTCGCTCATTTTCACGTCAAAGACGCCGTCGACGTGCCAGTTGGCGGCAATCTCCTGCCTGTCTTTCCAGAAGCCTACCGCCAACCCGGCCAGATAGGCTGCTCCCAGAGCGGTCGTCTCGTTTACCTGCGGACGTTCCACTGGCACGCCCAATACGTCGCTTTGGAACTGCATCAGGAAGTCGTTTTTCACCGCGCCGCCGTCCACGCGCAGCTTTTTCAAATTGATGCCGGAGTCGGCCTCCATTGCGGTGAGCACGTCTTTCGTCTGGTAGGCCAGCGATTCCAGCGTGGCACGGATGAAGTGCTCCTTGCTGGTCCCCCGCGTCAGGCCGAAGACGGCGCCGCGCACGTCACTGTCCCAATACGGCGTGCCCAGGCCGACGAACGCCGGCACCACGTAGACCCCTTCGGTCGATTCCACACGGCTGGCGTACGTTTCGCTGTCGGCTGCCGACTTCAGCATGCGCAGGCCGTCGCGCAGCCACTGGATGGCGGAACCGGCGACAAAAATGCTTCCTTCCAGCGCATATTCCACTTTGCCGTCGATCCCCCAGGCAATCGTGGTCAGCAGGCCGTGTTCGGAACGCACCGGTCTCTCCCCGGTGTTCATCAGCATGAAGCAGCCGGTGCCGTAGGTGTTTTTCGCCATGCCTTCCTCAAAGCATGCCTGGCCGAACAAGGCCGCCTGCTGATCTCCCGCCGCGCCGGAGATGGGCGCCTCCACGCCGAAAAAGAGATCTTTGTCGGTATGCGCGTAGATTTCCGAGCTGGAACGCACTTCAGGCAGCATCGCTTTCGGCACGGTGAGGTGCGCCAGCAGTTCGTCGTCCCAGCGCAGGTCGTAAATGTTGTACATCAGCGTGCGGGACGCATTGGTGTAGTCAGTCACATGCGCCTTGCCGCCAGAGAGCTTCCAGATCAGCCAGGAATCGATGGTGCCAAACAAGAGATCGCCGCGTTCTGCCTTGGCGCGTGCCCCTTCCACGTTGTCAAGGATCCACTTGACCTTGGTGCCGGAAAAGTAGGCGTCGATCAACAGGCCGGTCCGTTCGCGGAACAGGTCGTTCAGCCCTTTCGCCTTCAACTCTTCGCAAATATCGGCCGTCTGGCGGGACTGCCAGACGATCGCGTTGTAGACCGGCAGACCGGTGTGTCTGTCCCAGACGACAGTCGTCTCCCGCTGGTTGGTAATGCCGATCGCGGCCACTTCCTGGGCGCTGATGTTGTGGTTGGCCAGCACTTCGCCGATCACGCCGACGACGGACGACCAGATCTCCATGGCATCGTGCTCCACCCAGCCCGGCCGGGGAAAAATCTGCGTAAACTCCCTCTGGGCTACTCCCACCATGTGTCCTTCCCGGTTGAACAAAATGGCACGGGAACTGGTCGTGCCCTGGTCAATGGCCAAAACATACATCTTTTCCATCCGTCACATATCCTCCTTTATCGTTTCCCGATCATCTCTGCCTCAATCAGCTTGGGCCGACCGCTATCCGAACAAGGCCTTGAAGACGAGCGCTCCCGCCGTCCCGCCGACGATCGGCCCCACGACCGGAATCCAGGCGTAGCCCCAGTCAGATGTGCCTTTGCCCGGGATCGGCAGAACAAAGTGGGCGAGACGAGGCCCCAGATCGCGCGCCGGATTGATCGCGTAGCCGGTGGTCCCGCCGAGCGACATGCCGATGGCGACGATAAAAAATCCGACGATCAGCGGATTGAGCCCTTCGGTAAACGTGTTGCTGCCGATAGCCAGCAGGCCAAACACGAGGAAAAACGTGCCCAGTCCTTCGCTGAGAATATTCGCAAATGTGTGTCGAATCGCCGGAGCTGTGCAGAATACTGCCAGCTTGGCCGCCGGGTCAGCAGTTTCTCTCCAGTGCGGCAGGTAGTACAGGTAGACAAAGATTGCTCCCAAAAACGCCCCGGCCATCTGGGCCAAAATGTACCCGGGCACGAGCTCCCAGGCAAACGAGCCAATTGACGCAAACGCAATGGTAATGGCCGGATTAAAATGGCCGCCGCTGATGGCCCCGACCGCGTATACGGCAAAGGCGACAGCAAACCCCCAGCCCAGGGTAATCACGATCCACCCGCTGTCTTTTGCCTTTGACTTGTTCAGCACGACTCCCGCCACGACGCCGTCCCCGAGAATCACCAGCATCATGGTCCCGATCAGTTCCGCCCAATACGCCGACATCTTGTTCCTCCATTCTCTTTTTTTAATATTTATGACGAGTCTGGACTGGTTTTCCCTCTTTTGCTGTTCACCTCCACTGGAAGAAAACAGAAAATCCACCTATTTATCCACGGTTTAAGTCCACAGGAACTTAAACACAGGGAATATATAGGTGGATCTCCTGATCTCATCCGACATATGAACTTCTGTAATCAATCTTATGCGGTCGTGAAAGCGTTGTCAATCATTTTTTACAGCTGTTTCCACAAGTTTCGATCGGAGGTGGTGACGGCGATGGCTCCTGCCGCCAGAGCGCTCTCGATCTCCTCCCGGGTGCGGATAAACCCGCCTACGATGATCGGAATTTGAATCTGTTCGCGAATTTCCGTAATAATGTGCGGCATGACCCCCGGAAGGACTTCGACGAAATCGGGTTTTGTCTGCTCAAGGATTTTGTAGCTCGTCTCCAGCGCGCCGGAGTCCAGCAGAAACAGGCGCTGCACCGTGACCAAGCCCTTCTTTTTGGCGGTCGTGATCACCTGCGAACGGGTGGAAATGACGCCGGCCGGCTTGATCTCCTGACAAAGAAACAGTGCGCCGTGCTCGTCGTTTTTCAATCCCTGCACCAGATCGGCATGCAGCCACAGCTTTTTTCCGTGCCGGCGTGCCAGGTCGGCGATGCTTTTCAGTTGGCAGATATGGCTCTCCAGCAAAATGATCGTCTCGTACCGGCTTTCCAGGACGCGTTCAAATTCTTTCATTTGGCGAATGGCCGGCAAGATGGTTTGCGAACCCAGCATGACTTGTCCTCATCCCCTTGAAGAAGAAGTGCTCCGCTTTTATCATGCCAAAAAATCCCGGCGAATGCGATGGGGAGTTGGATGCTAGTTTACAGCCCCGCACTCCCGCCGTCGGCATCTTGATCATCGGCCGCCTCCAGCACGGGATAAAGCCGCGTTTCGAGGCCGAAATCCCGTTCCAAAAGCCCAACGTGCTCCTCCTGCAGTCCGGCAGCGAGCAGGCCCACACGCAGGACGCTGCCCGAATCGTACTGGACGGTCATCCTGCGGACGGAGACACCCGCCCGTTCGAGAAACAGCAGTACCTGCTCCGGCGTCACGCCAGCCGCTGTCCCTGCCAGACAGCAGAAGTCGAGGCCGGATGAGAGGCGGCTGGACGGGACCGCCTCCGGCCGTTCACGCCAAGCGGGATGAGGCGCAAACGGTTGGGTCAGCAAGTAGGCCAGATCTTCCACAACCGCGCTGGCAGTCGGCAATTCGCCCGCCCCTTTGCCGGTGAACAAAAGGTCGCCGACGAGACTGCCTTCCACCTGTACGGCATTGTACGCATCCTGGATGCGCGCCAGCGGATGCTCCAGCGGCACCAGCGTCGGCCGCACGGACAGGTGCAGGCCGCCGTTTCCCTGGTGGGCTTGCGCCAGCAGTTTGATCCGATACCCCAGTTCCTTCGCCAGCCGGATGTGGCTCTGCGAGACTTCAACAATCCCCTGCCGCTCAATGGCTGACAGGGGCAGCGACTCCCCGAACACGAGCTGTGCCAGAATGTACAGCTTGTACAAGGCGTCCCAGCCTTCCACGTCGGAGCTCGGGTCTGCCTCCGCATACCCCAGTTCCTGTGCCCGCTTCAACACATCGTCGTAGGGAAGCTGGGCCTCCTCCATCTGCGACAGGATAAAGTTGGTCGTCCCGTTGAGGATGCCGCACACCTTTGTAATATCGTTGGTTCTGAGGAATTGACGGAGCACCCCAAGGATGGGAATTCCCCCCGCGACGCTGGCTTCATAGGCGAGATGGACGCCGTGCCGGTTGGCCAGTTCCACCAGCTCCGCGCCGCGTTTGGCCAGCAGCTCCTTGTTGGCCGTCACCACATGACAGCCCTTCTCGATCAGCGACCGTACGTAGTCGTAGGTCGGTTCCACGCCGCCCATCACTTCCACGACGATGTCTACGTCGCTTTCCAGAACGTCGGCAAACCGTGTCGTCAACAGCGATGGCTCCACCTGCACGGCCCGCTGCTTCCGCGAGTCGCGCACCAGCGCCTTGACGATTTCGATGCGCTTGCCCAACCGGGCCGACAGCTTCTCCTGCTGCGAACGGATCGTCTTGACCACCCCGCCGCCTACCGTTCCCAATCCCAATAAGCCTACTTTTACCACACTCATGTTTTTCCACCCCGTTTTTTGTTTGTACAACATGAAAAAGCCTTCTTCGGATTCGAAGAAGGCTGGTGTGCATTGTGCTCGAGCCTTCTTCTCATCTCTCAAGACACGCGTGTCTTGCAGGAATTGGCACCTGGTCACGCACCGCGTGACGGTTGCCGGGCTTCATCGGGCCAGTCCCTCCACCTCTCTGGATAAGAAGAAGTCCTATGAAATTTTGAAACAGAAAAATAAAAAAACCTTCTCCGACAAGAAGAAGGTCTGCGTCCATATCAATCAAACCCGCTTCTTATCTGTCAAGACACCTGTCTTGCAGGAATTGGCACCTGGTCACGCACCGCGTGACGGTTGCCGGGCTTCATTGGGCCAGTCCCTCCGCCGCTCTGGATAAGAACAGTGTTTAACTCTTGGGTATCATTGTAAAGAATCACAGGTTGTTCGTCAACAAAAATCTGGCAGACCGGCATTTCGCCGGTCGTAAGCCGCTGCAAGTTGACATACATACGAAAAAGGATGGCGTCGTCAGATCGGCCATCCTTTTTCTTGACCAGCAAGGCACCCTAACCCATCGAAAACCGGGTATTTGATTTGTTTCACTTCATCAGTTTCTGCATGAACTCTTATATCAGGGATTTGCAACTGATTTTGACATTAATTCTGATTCCCTTGCACCATGTTGAATTAAGAGATCAACTAGATCTTTGTTATTGTATCCTTTCGCTAATTCTAAAGGTGAATCATCGTAAAAATCTTTAATGTTAGGGTCTGCATTTACACTTAGTAAGTACTTAGCGAGCTCAACGTTTTTTTCTCTAACAGCGATAAAAAGTGCAGTCCTTCCTTCTTCATCAGTTATATTTGGATCCATAGATTTATTAATAAATGACTTTACTTTCTCTATATCACCTTTAAGTACAGCATCAAAAAAATTGTTCGGATTAAACTCCTCATTATAAGTATAGTTATAAACGGGGCCACGATCAGATTGTACTGATATTGCAGCAACGATACTAATTCCTAACAGTAGGATAAAGATCCCCCACAGTATTAGACCTCTATATTTTTTCATTATATTGCCTCCTTATTATCATTACCCTAAATAAAACTTAAAAAAGCCCTTGTTGTTGTCAGTAGGCAATGCCAAGGGTTTTGTGCATGTGCGGGTTTAATTGTCCGTCACGCCCCTTTCAGGTGTTTGTAATTTCCAGAGCTCTGCTGTGAGAAAGACCAAGTAAACGAAGTTCGTGGTACCGCGTACGAACTCGTTTCAACTTGTCCACAGTCTTAGTCAGAAGACTTTGGCGAATCCGTTCTTTCAACAGGATGATTGATTGGAGCGTAGACGTAACAGTGCTTCCTTTCCAGGAGTAAAGTTAAACCCGTAAAACTTGCGATTGCACGGGTCATCCACCGCACTTTTGAGTTGATTTACTTTGAATTTGAGAACCTAGTCAAGTATCGCTCCACGCTTGTTTTTACACGTTCACCCGTACGTTTGGACATATGTTGCAGTCGTCCGCATAGCGGCAGAAACGGTGTCCCCTTTTCTCCAACTTCTTGTCCAGATCGTCTAATAGAATGTTGGCCAACAGCGGACTTAAGGGACCACCTGGAGGTGTGCCCTCCTCCGTCGTCACGCCCCCCGTTGACCATCACTCCAGATTGAAGGTAGGCACGGATCAGTGTAAGGAGGCGCTTGTCCTTCACCTTTCGTGCTACACGGCTCATCAGAATGTCGTGGTTCACTCAATCGAAGAATTTCTCTAGGTCGATGTCAACCACGTACCGATAACCTTCATCAATAATTTGCTTCGCCTTACGTACCGTGTCGTAAGCACGACGTCCGGACGAAAGCCGAAACCACAGTTGGAGAAGTCGGGTTCAAAAATGGGAATCAATACTTGCAGGATGGCCTGCTGGATCAACCGCTCTGCCACGGTAAGGATGCATAACAACCACACTCCTCCGTCAGGCTTTGAGATTTCAACCTTGCGGACAGGTTACGGTTTATAGGTTCTTTCCTCGATCTGCGACCGATTGGTCGCTCAGTGCTCGCGAAGTTGGTTGCCAACAGTAGTAGGAGTATCATGCAGACCTCTCCGGGTAAGAGCGGTAACTTTCATCCCATGTACCTGCCCGCTATACTGCCGTATCCCTTGGCTGTATAGAGCTTTGTCTTGTTGTGCAGACTCGCCCGAATACAGTAACCTCCAATCGGATTCGTGTACCTCAGGGCGGGACTTTGCCGCCGGCTTCCTTCAGACAGATTCCGCCTCACGGTGGGCACCCTTGCCTTGAGCTAACGGTTGGTACAGCCAACTCCTGTTCGGGACTTTCACCCTATAGCTACCACCCATGCTGGGCGTACCGAAAAAGGATGGCGTCGTCAGATCGGCCATCCTTTTTCTTGACCAGCAAGGCACTGGCACCTATCGAGCCAACGGAAAAGGCGCTTTCCACAATACCGGGTTACTTGATTTGCTTTACTTCACCCGTTTCTGCATGAACACTTATCTCGTGCTTCTGTCCTGCATTGAAAGTAAAAACGCGAACGATCCATTCTGATTCGGTGCTCACTGCATCCTGTACAATGAATATATCAGCTTTGTCAGAAAGACTCTTTACAAAGTTTAGCGCCATTTGAATGGCTTTCTTTTGCAGCATGGGATAATGTGGATGTTGTACATCATCTGCAACGACAAGTTTGCTCAAATCCGTTTTCGCAGGATACGATTCCAATGAAGGGGAAGCCGCCCATGTTTCTACTTCCGCTCCGACCTCTATGTCTGTAAGCAAAACCTTGTTATTCTTGCGATCAAGCAGAATGGCATCGTCGTTTACGAAATACCATTCGGCGTCATAGTCGCCATCTCTTGCTGTTTTGTCACTTTCAGCAACCAGCAGTGCTTTTTTCTCATAGTTTGTCTCGATGACGTATCCTGTCAAACCTTTGCGTTCGTTTTTGGGTTTCTCATCCGAGCATCCTGCTGTGAGAAGCAGAAACGCAAACAAGGTTATGTACAGTAATGGTCTGTTCATGATCCCTCCATTACGTTCAAATGTAAAAGAGCATCCACGATTTTTACCCACCGGTTATGAAGTATTATAATGTAAAAAACATGAAAATCAATTACATTTTGGTAACGAACAAAACAAAAAACGCCCCGAAACAGGGCGTTGGTAAAGTACAGTCGATTGAGGTACAAAATTTTTTATCCAGTCCGTTCGGACATGCGTCATGACCGGTTACGCATAAAAGCTGCGAGGGGCTTTGCGCCAGTCGGCCAACAGGCTTTCCTGCTCTGCCGTGATGACGCCGCGCTCGCGTGCCGTCTCGAGCAGTGCAGTGTAGTGGGAAAGCGTCGCGACCGGGATGCCTTCCTCCCTAAAGAGGGCTTCCGCTTCTGGAAACTGGTAGCTGAAGATCGCTGCCACGCCGAGCACGTCGCCTCCCTCCGCCTGGACGGCCTTTGCCGCTTTGAGCGAGCTGCCGCCGGTGGAGATCAGATCCTCGATGACCACCACATTCTGACCTGCGGCCAGCGCGCCTTCCAGTTGATTCTGCCGCCCGTGCCCCTTTGCCTTGTCGCGCACGTAGATCATCGGCAGGTCCAGCAGTTCTGCCACCCAGGCAGCGTGCGGGATGCCTGCCGTCGCCGTGCCGGCGATTACTTCCACCTGCGGAAAATGTTCGCGGATCACCTCGGCAAACGCCTGGGCAATCCGGCGGCGGACCGGCGGATGGGACATCGTGAGCCGGTTGTCGCAGTAGATCGGCGACTTGATGCCGGATGTCCAGGTATACGGCTGGTCCGGGCGCAGGTGAACGGCGCCGATCTCCAGCAGGTGTCCCGCAATTTCTTTGGCTGTCGTGGTATTCATCCTATCCTCTTCCCTTCGCGTACGTTTAGAGGCATGCCGCCTGAACGGCGTTCACGATCCGCTCCCAGGCGGCGGCAGGATCAGGCGAAGCCGTAACCGCCCGGCCGATTACGATGTAGTCGCTCCCCAACTGAAACGCCTGTTCCGGGGTCGTGATCCTGGTCTGGTCTCCCTTCTCCACCCAGAGAGGCCGAATCCCCGGGGTGACGGTGAGGAAATCAGTACCGGCCGCCTGCTTGATCATCGGTACTTCCAATGGAGAGGCGACGACTCCGTCCAGCCCCGCCTGTTTGGCCAACTTCGCGTAATGGACGACGACATCTTCCACCGTGCCGGGAATCGCCAGCTCCTCGTTCATCGTCTGCTGTCCGGTCGAGGTGAGCATCGTAACGCCGATCAGCAGAGGACGGGGAGCACCGGCCGCGGTCCCCTGCTCCAGTCCTTCCCGGGCCGCCTCCATCATCGCCACGCCTCCCGCAGCGTGCACGTTGACCATGTCGACGCCGTGACGGGCCAGGCTTTTCATCGCCCCTTTGGCCGTGTTGGGAATGTCGTGCACCTTCAGGTCGAGAAACACCTTCAGTCCCTGCTCCTTCAGGTAGTGGACGATCGCCGGGCCTTCTGCATAGTACAGTTCCATGCCCACCTTGACGTATCGAATCAGCCCGTCCAGCCGGGCCAGACATTGTGTGACGTCCTTTTTCGTGGAAAAGTCGAGCGCAACGATCATGCGCTCGCGTATATCGGTTGGTTGCAGCGGCACACCGCTCTCTCCCTTCCTAGTGGCGACACCGCCTCGAAATTTGCTTCCCTGCGTAGCCACATCCAGGTCCCCGATAGGGGGCTTCCTAGTGGCGACAC